>Ga0315298_1000137_pt1 | contig 141728 bp, 136 predicted proteins | sample WHS_1_MG_FD_203077 | JGI IMG/M metagenome (GOLD analysis project Ga0315298, IMG submission 203077) | Extremophilic microbial mat communities from Washburn Hot Springs, YNP, Wyoming, USA - WHS_1_MG | ecosystem: Environmental > Aquatic > Thermal springs > Hot (42-90C) | place: USA: Wyoming...
TTTAATAAAGAAATTCCCCTTAAAGCCATTGAGACCTTTATTTTACCTAAGTTCTGTAAAAAAGATATTAAAAAAAATAAACCCTGATGTTTTCCATGTCCATTATGTCTGGATAGATGGAATGATAGGAGCTCTGAGCGGATTTCATCCATTTATATTAACTGCTTGGGGTTCAGATATTTTAGTTGTTGGAAAAAATTTTTTAGCAAAGCCATTGATAAAATTTGCCCTTCGAAAAGCTGATTTAATTACCTGCGATGCTGAACATATGAAAGAAGCGATGATAAAATTGGGAGCAAAACCAGAAAAAATTAAAATAATTTATTTTGGTGTAGATACTGAAAAATTTAGTCCAGGCCCAAAAGACAAAGAATTAATAAAGAAATTAGGTATAGAAAATTGTCCGGTAGTGATTAGTTTAAGAAACTTGGAACCAATTTATGATGTTGAAACTTTAATTAGAGCAATTCCTCTTGTATTAAAAGAAATTCCTGATGTAAAATTTATCATCGCTGGCAAAGGTTCTGAAGAAGAAAAATTAAAAAATTTAGCCAAAGAATTAAGGATTTCAGAGAGTATTAGATTCGTTGGATGGATTAATCACGAAATTTTGCCAGATTATCTAAGGATTGGCGATGTTTATGTCTCGACTTCGGTTTCAGATAGTACTTCAGTCAGTTTATTAGAAGCAATGGCTACAGGTCTTGTTTCAGTGGTTACTGATGTAGGGGAAAATAGAAAAATTTTAAAAAATGGAGAAAATGGTTTTTTAATTCCAGTAAAAAAATCAAGAATTTTAGCAGAAAAAATCATTTTTTTATTGAAAGATAAAGAATTTAGAGATAGAATCAAAGAGATTAATATGAAACTCATTCAAGATCAGTTTAATTATTATAAAGAAATGGAAAAAATGGAAAACCTATATAAACAACTAATTTAAATTTATGAGCCGCAAATTTTTGCCATATTTTCAACCATCGATTGGAAAAGAAGAGATAAACGAGGTAGTAAAGACGTTAAAGTCAGGTTGGCTTACGATGGGACCGAAAACAATAGAGTTTGAAAAATTAATTGCCAAATATACAGGTGCAAAATATGCTATTGCTGTGAATTCTTGTACTGCTGCTTTACATCTCTCTTTAATTGCTCTCGGCATTGGAGAAGGAGACGAAGTAATTACCACTCCTTTTACCTTTGCTGCAACTGCGAATGTAATTATTCAGGTAGGGGCAAAACCTGTATTTGTTGATATTAAAAAAGATACTTACAATATTGATCCTGAGGAAATTAAAAAAGCGATAACTCCCAAAACAAAAGCTATCATTCCTGTTCATTATGCAGGACAACCTTGCGAAATGGATGAAATAATGAAAATTGCTAGAAAACATAATCTTTTTGTGATAGAGGACGCAGCTCATGCTATTGGTGCTGAATATAAAGGAAGAAAAATTGGAACGATTGGAGATCTAACTTGTTTTAGTTTTTATGCAACAAAGAATATGACTACTGGAGAAGGAGGAGCCATAACTACTAATAACAAAAAATTGGCAGAAAAAATTGCAATTTTGAGACTTCACGGAATGAGTAGAGATGCTTGGAAAAGATATTCTAAAAAGGGGAGTTGGTATTATGAAATTGAAGAATGCGGTTGGAAATATAATATGACAGATATTCAGGCAGCAATGGGTATAGTTCAATTAAAAAAGTTAAACAAATTTATTGAGATCAGAAGAAAATATGTTCAGATTTATAATAGAGAATTGAGTAAGATTAAAGGTATAATTACACCCTATGAGAGGCCAGATGTAAAACATGTTTACTATTTATACCCCATTTTGTTGGAGAATTACGATAAGGAGAAATTTATTGAAAAAATGGCAAAAAACGGAATCCAATGCAGCGTCCATTTTATTCCTTTGCATTTACATCCTTTTTATAGAAAAAAATTTGGATTCAAAAAGGGAGATTTCCCAAACTCAGAATGGGTTTATGAGAGAGAAGTTTCGTTACCTCTTTATCCTAAGATGAAATTTTCTGATTTAGTATTTGTAATAAAAACTATCAAAAATATTTTAAATGAAAGATAAACAACCCAACCAATTAGAAGAACATCTTAAGAAAATTAGATTGAAAGACGGGATTGGTCCAATTACTAAATTATACTGGGAGTATCTTTACGAAATAAATTTAAATTATATTTTTGAGAATACACGAGAAAAAGACAAGATATTAGATGTAGGATGTGGAACCGGCAAATATTTAGTTGAGTTAGCTAAAAAGAATCGCATATGCTATGGTATAGATCCTCTGGTAGAAGTTTCACTTGCTGTTGCTCAGAGAATGGCAGAGAAAGCAAAGGTAAATATAAATTTACTTCAGGCAGAGGGGGAAAATATTCCTTTTCCCGAAAACTTTTTTGACGCTGTTTTATTCTTATCCACAATTCAGCACGTTAATGATGCTGATAAGACATTGTCAGAAATAAATAGAGTTCTAAAAAATAAGGGTATTTTATTGATAAGTGCGCCTTTAAGGAAAAATATATTCAATTTTTTCCAAGATATTTTTAAACCAAAATATTTCACATATTCATTTTCTTTCAATGAATTAAAAACATTAATTCAAAAAAATGGATTTGATATTTTGCAAATAAAAGGATACGGATTTTTCCCTCCGTTTCTAAATATATTTCTTTTTGCAGTCTATATTTTATTTGGAGAAAAAATTACCAAAAAAATCATTAAAGCTTTAGATATTTTTCCTAAGATCATTCCCTTTACTGCCTCGAGTGTAGTAATCTTAGCAAAGAAGCAATCATAAAATTTTATATGAAAAAAGTTTTAATTATAACAAACTTATACCATTCTTCTCCTAGGATAATTGGTTTGACTAAATATCTTCCTGAATTTGGATGGGAGCCAACTATTTTAACTATTCCAATCGACAAAGTTTCTCAAAATACTTTGGGAGATCCCCAAAAAATTTTAAAGAAAGTTAGAATTGTTGAAACGCCTTATCGGGGAGATATTTTTTGGTTTTGGAGGAGAATATTTAAATTGTTAGGTTTTAGAACAAACAAAAGTATTCTAACCCAAACAAAAGAAAAAATTGGCATTACTTCTCAAAAGTCATTCATAGATTCCCTTTTTAATTTATGCCGAACCTTTTTTAATTTATACCGAACCTTTTTTGCTTATCCCGATGAAGAAAAAAATTGGAAAAACCCTGCTCTTAAGGTTGCCAGCGAACTTTTAACAAAGGAGCGATTCGACGCTATTATCAGCAGTTCCTCACCCGTGACTTCTCATATCATTGCCAATAATTTAAAACAAAAATACAAAATTCCTTGGGTTGCTGACCTTCGCGATCTTTGGACTCAGAATCATAATTATCCTTATCCTCACTGGAGAAAAATATTTGAAGAACGACTTGAAGTAAAAACTCTTCAAATAGCTGACACTCTAGTAACAGTTTCTCCAATCTGGGCAGAAAAATTAAAAATGCTCCATAAAAGAGAAACAGTTCATACGCTCACCAATGGCTTTGACCCAGAAAAAGTAAATGTTTCTCCAGCCAAATTAACATCTAAATTTACTATTACTTATACTGGTCAAATCTATACTGGAAAACAAGACCCAGTTAAGTTTTTGATTGTTTTAAATAATTTAATTTCTGATAAAATTATTAATCCAAAAGATATTGAAGTAAGATTTTATGGATGGGAAGAAATCTGGCTGAAAAATGAAATTGAAAAATACAATTTATCTTCGATTGTTAAACAATTTGGACAAGTTTCAAGAGAAGTTGCTTTAAAAAAACAATGGGAATCACAATTACTTTTACTTTTAAATTGGGAAGACCCAAAAGAAAAAGGGGTATACACAGGTAAGGTGTTTGAATATCTTGCTGCAAGAAGGCCTATTTTAGTGACTGGAGGTTATGGGAATGATATTTTGGAAGAGTTAATTAAAGAGACCAAAGTAGGAGTGTATTGTCCTAAAATAGAAGATATCAAAAAAGCTCTTAAGGATTTTTATTTAGAATTTAAGCAAAAAGGAAGAGTGGGTTACGCTGGAGATTGGGGAAAAATTGAAAAATATAGTTATAGAGAAATGGCAAGAAAATTTGCCGAGATTTTAAATAAAATTACATGATGCTAACGATTTCAATAATCATTCCCTGTCGGAATGAGGAAAAGTTTATTAGAAAGTGTTTGGATTCAATAATTGTTTAAGATCATTCTAAAAATTATGAAAAGAAGAATTAAAATTCTTTGTGTTGTTGGGGCGAGGCCAAATTTTATTAAAATCGCTCCTTTGTTCGAAGAATTTAAAAAGCGTAAAACAATAAAGCCAGTTTTAGTTCATACTGGTCAGCATTATGATTTTGAAATGTCTAAAGTTTTTTTTCAGGAGTTGAAAATTCCAAAACCGAACTACAATTTAGAAGTAGGATCAGGAACACACGCTTGGCAAACCGCAAAAATAATGGAGAAATTAGAACCAGTGATTTTAAAAGAAAAACCAGATTTAGTCATTGTAGTTGGTGATGTTAATTCAACTTTAGCTGGAGCTTTAACCGCTGCAAAGTTAAATATTCCTGTAGCCCATATTGAAGCTGGTCTTCGCTCTTTCGATATGTCGATGCCAGAGGAGATCAATCGCCTTTTAACCGATCATATTTCTGATTATTTATTTGTAACTGAATCCTCTGGGGTTAGAAATCTCCTAAATGAAAATATTTCTAAAAAGAAAATTTATTTTGTTGGAAATATAATGATTGATACTTTAGTTAAATTAAAAACTCAAATTCAAAAATCGAAAATTTTAGAGAAATTAAATTTAAAGAAAAAAGCTTATGCAGTTTTAACTCTTCATCGGCCTGAAAATGTGGACAAAAAAGAGAGATTTTTAGAAATCTTGGCTGCTCTAAAAGAAATTCAAAAAATAATAAAAATTGTTTGGCCTATTCACCTTAGAACAAAAAAGCAAATTAAAGAATTTAAATTTGATAAATTTATCAAAGGGCTTAAAAATTTAATCCTTATTAAACCTTTAGGCTATATTGAAATGATTAATTTAATGGAAAATAGCAAATTTATGATCACAGATTCAGGGGGTATACAGGAAGAAACTACTTTTCTAAAAGTTCCATGTTTAACTTTTCGTAAGAATACTGAAAGACCCGTCACGGTAGAGATTGGAACCAATACTCTTTGCACAACAGGCAAAATGCTAGTTAGAGAGGCGAATAATATTTTAAAAGAAAAATCCAAAAAAGGTTGTATTCCTAAATACTGGGATGGCAAAAGTGCTACGCGGATTGTTAACATTTTAGTTAGAGAAATAAAATTATATGATTAATAATTTAAAGCAAAAACTTTTTAAAATTTATAGTATATTTGTCTACTTCCTCACTATACCGATTCTCTTAAAAGAATCTAAATTTCCAATTTTCAAAGAAATTAACGAAAGAGCAATTGAGTATGGATTTGTATTTAAGCACCTTTGTCGTATATGTCCAACTGAAGTATTAGATGTTGGTACGGGGAAAACTGCATTACCTCATCTTATGGCTAATTGCGGTTTTAAAGTTAAAGCCATTGATAAGGTACATGGATATTGGAGTGGCGATTTTGTTAATCGTCATTTTTATATAAGAAATGATGACATTACAAGCCCTAAAATTAGACAGAAATTTGACTTTATTACTTGTATAAGTGTTCTCGAACACATCCCAAATCATCGAGCAGCCGTAAAAGGAATGTTTAGTTTATTAAAAACTAAGGGGCATTTAGTACTTACTTTTCCCTACAACGAAAAGAAATATTTAGATAATGTATATAAGTTAGCAGATGCAGGTTATGGGCGAACTGTTCCATATATATGTCAAGTTTTTCAGAATGTTTTTCTTGACGGTTATAGCGTGTTAGCTTATGATTTAACCGATAGGGGAAAATCAATAGTAAATACTTACCTCGCCATAAAAATTGTTCTCTTAAATATATTTTTGAGTAATTATATTTATTCCAAGGTTCGACTTCTAAAAAATAAAATATTATGAAAAAAGTTTGCATTCTGACTTCCGCACATTCAGCTTTAGATGATCGTATTTTCTATAAAGAAGCGGTAACTTTAGCTAAAAGTGGATACGATGTTAAATTAATTGCTCAACACAATACAAATGAAGTAGTTGAGGGAGTAAAAATCATTGCTTTACCAAAGCCAAAAAATCGATTAGAAAGAATAACTAAGATCCAATGGCAACTCTTCAAATTGGCTTTAAGAGAGAAAGCAGATATTTATCATTTTCATGACCCGGAGCTAATATTGGTCGTTTTACTTTTAAAATTTTTTACGAAGGGGAAAGTAATTTACGATGTTCATGAACATTATCCAAATGCTATTCTTGATAAATATTGGATACCTAGATTTTTAAGAAAAATAATCAGTAAATTATTTACTCTGATTGAGAAGATTTTGGTTCCATGCTTGGATTATGTAATTTATACCACACCTATTGTGGGGGAAAGATATAAAAAAATGAGAGTAGCTACAGAACGCATAGAAAACTATCCTTTATTAAGTTTAATTTCTTACAATGAAAATCGTCAAAAATATATAGTTTACTTAGGTGGGATGAATAAAATTAGAGGAATTTTGGAACTATTGGAGGCATTTAATTTGGTAATAAAAAAACACCACGATTGGAAATTATATTTAATAGGAAAGATAGAATCAGAAAATTTTACCAAAGAACTTGATAAATTAATTTCTAAATTAAATATAAAAAAACACATCAAATTAATTCCTCAAATACCTTACAAAGAGAAGGAAAAATATTCTTCTCAAGCATCGATCGGAATCGTTACTTATTTACCTTTCGCTAATAATATAAGTTGTTTGCCTAATAAGATGTTTGATTACATGTTAGTTGGTTTACCAGTAGTTGCTTCCAACTTTTTATTATATAAAGAAATTATTGAAGGAAACAATTGTGGAATTTGTGTTGATCCTACTAATCCAAGAGAAATTGCAAAAGCAATTGAATATCTAATTGAACATCCTGAAGAAGCAAAGAAGATGGGAGAGAATGGAAGAAGAGCGGTTTTAGAAAAATATAATTGGGAAAATGAAAGCAAAAAATTATTAGGAATTTATGAAAAAATTTTAAAATAACGTATGCAAGTAAAACAAATTACAACTCAGGGAGATAAAATAAAATATTCTAAAATTGCCGATGAAATAGGAAATATTTTTAATAATTTAGAGTGGTTAAATATCTTTGGAGACAGGATAAAACTTTTCGGAATATATGAAGATAATGAAAAAATAATAGGAGGATTCTGCTTGTATGAAGAACAAAAAATTGGTTTAAAAATTTATCGAGATCCTCCTTTTACTCCTTGTGTTGGTCCATTTCTTCAAATAACAGCACAAAGTCCTGTGACCATTATGGATAGGTGGAAAGAGGTACTTGACTTAATGGCTAAATGTATTGATAGCTTGTCCTATTCTATTATTTCAATTTCTTTAAATAAAACCATAATAGATACTCAGCCTTTAATTTGGAAAAAATTTAAAGTGATTCCGGGATATACTTACATTTTAGATTTGGGAAAACCCATTGAAAATATTCTAAACGAGATGTCAAAAGAAAGAAGAAATGATATAAGCAAAGCAATGAAAAATAATTTAATTGTAAAACAAACCAACGATTATAATTTAATTAAATCTTTAGCACTTAAAACCTTTTCAAGACAGAATAAAAAAATCAATAAAACTTATTTAAATAAGATTCTTTTTGAATTTGCCAATAGCAGTAATAGTTTTGCCTTTGTGGTTTTAAGAAATAATGATCTCATTGCTGGTATTTTTTGTGTTTATGATAAGAATACAGCTTATTATCTTCTCGGAGGTTACGATTCGGAAATAAAGCATCGTGGAGCTGGTGCATTAGCAGTATGGGAAGCAATTAAATATGCCAAAAGTATAGGATTGAGAAATTTTGATTTTGAGGGTTCAATGGTTCCTGAGATTGAGAGATATTTCAGAGGTTTTGGTGGGAAATTGACCCCTTATTACAGAATCAATAAAGCAAGATTACCCTTAGAAATTATTTTAAAATTTTTCAAAAGAGGATTATTTTAACTTATGAAAATTGTAATTTCTCACGATATAGACCACTTAAGTGTAAAAGAACATGTTTTTCGAGATTTAATTATTCCAAAATATATTTTTTGGTCTATTTTAGAATTGATTAAAAAGAAAATTTCTTTAAAAACTTTTTTTAGAAAAATAACCGGGCTATTTGAAAAAGATGCCTGGAATAATTTAGAGGAACTTCTTAATTTCGATAAACTAAATAATGTTAACCCCACCTTTTTTGTAGCGGTAAATAATGGAAAAGGAATAAGCTATTCTAAAAAACAAGCAAAATGGGCTATAGATTTAATAAAAAAATACAATTTTGATGTTGGGGTTCACGGAATTTGTTATGATGATTATGAAGAAATGAAAAAAGAGTACGAAGATTTTAAAAAAATAAGCGGTTTAAATAGTTTCGGAATTAGAATGCATTATTTAAGAGTAAGCCAAAACACTTTTAAAAATATGGCAAAAATAGGATATTTGTTTGACACAACCGTATTATCTGAAAGTTTAGCTCAGCAATACAATATAGATAGTTTAGTTGAGATTCCTTTTCATATTATGGATGGAAATCTCTTGGGGCCAGAAGTGAATTATACTTTTGAGGAAGTAAAACAAAAAACATTAGATTTTTTAAATAAAGCGGAAAAAGAAAATAAAAATTATGTTGGTATATTATTTCATCAAAGATATTTTAGTGATGAATTCCCTCATTATAAAAATTGGTATGTCTGGTTGATTAATTATTGCAAAGAAAGAAAATATGAATTCGTCAATTATAGAGATTTATTATGAATAAATTGCTTGTTTCAATAATCATTCCTTGTCGGAATGAGGAAAAGTTTATTGGGAAGTGTTTGGAGTCGATTTTAAATCAAGATTATCCAAAAGAGAAAATGGAGGTTTTGATTGTTGATGGGATGTCAGAAGATAGAACTAGAGAAATAATTAAGAATTTTCAATTTTCAAACCCCAATTTTCAATTAAGACTGCTGGATAATCCTAAAAAATTTACTAATTTCGCATTTAATATTGGAATTAAAGAAGCAAAAGGAGAAATTGTAATGCTAATGGGAGCCCACGCTACTTATGAAAAAGATTATGTTTCAAAGTGTGTGAAGTATTTAAAAGAGTATAAGGCTGACAATGTTGGAGGAATTGTTAAAACGCTTGCTAGTGCCAATACCTTAATAGCTCAAGCCATTGCCATCTGTTTATCTCATCCCTTTGGTGTTGCTTCTTTATTTCGTTTAGGTTCAGTTAAAATGAAAGAAGTTGATACGGTTTTTGGTGGTTGTTATAAGAAAGAAGTTTTTGATAAAATCGGTCTTTTTAATGAAAATCTTATAAGGAGTCAGGATATGGAATTTAATTTGAGATTAAAAAGAGCTGGCGGCAAAATTCTTTTATTTCCTGATATTGTGGCTTATTATTATCCGCAGAGCAATTTAAAAGATTTTTTCCACCATAATTTTCAAGATGGTATCTGGGCGATTTATCCCTTGAATTTTGTTAAAATACCATTTAAATTAAGACATTATCTTCCTTTAATTTTTATATTGACTATTTTTATAAGTATTTGGCCTTATGTTTTGATTAATTTATTTTTTTCATTACAGATTGCTCTTAAAGAAAAAGATTTTCGATTATTTTTTGTTATGCCTTTAGTTTTTGCCGCTCGCCATTTTGCTTATGGTTTGGGCTCAATTTGGGGATTAATAAAATTATTTAAAGGCTAGTTAAAAGTCAAAACTACAGCTAAAAACATTAAACCTTATGGATAAGAAATAACAATTAAACATTATGATAAAAACAAATAATTAAAGTTTGTAAAATTTTTAAAATGATGAAAAGAATTTTTGATTTTTTAACTTCTTTTTTAGGATTGATATTAGTTTCTCCTTTATTGTTGATAATTGCTGTTTTGATTAAATTAGATTCACCGGGCCCAGTTTTTTATCGAGGAGAACGAGTGGGTCAACACGGCAAGATTTTTCGGATTTTTAAATTTAGAACAATGGTGCCTAATGCGGAAAAATTGGGTGGACCGTCAACAGCGGCTGATGATCCGCGATTGACAAAATTTGGCAAATTTTTAAGAAGACATAAATTAGATGAATTACCGCAATTGATTAATATTTTAAAAGGGGAAATGAGTTTGGTGGGTCCGCGGCCAGAAGTGCCTTCAGAAGTAGCGCTTTATGATCCGGAAACTAAAGAGATAATTTTAAGCGTTAAACCTGGCTTGACTGATTTGGCTACTTTAGAAAATCTTCATGAAGAGGAAGTTCTTAAAGGCGCTAAAGACCCTCATGAGGCTTATCGCCGATTAATTCAGCCGCAGAAATTGCGTTTAGCCAAAGAATATGTAAAAAAAAGATCTTTTTGGTTAGATCTTAAAATTATTCTTAAAACCTTGAAATCAGCCATTTTTTGAATTAGAATGAATAATTATATGGCTGAAACAATTACGGAAATTGAAAGATTGGCGGGTTTAGCCAGAGAGATAAGAAGAGATATTTTAGAGATGATTTATCGTACCAAAAGTCCGCATATTGGCTCTTCTTTCTCAATGGTTGAATTGTTAATTGTTTTGTATTTTAAAATTCTCTCAATAGAACCAGGTAAATCAACTCATCCTAATAGAGATAGATTTTTATTAAGCAAAGGTCATGGTTGTCCAGCTTTATATGCTGTTTTGGCTAAACGCGGTTTTTTAAGTAAAGAAGAATTAAATAAATTTGCTGTAGACGGGTCTATTTTAGGTCAGCATCCTAATCGTAACCTTAAGCAAGGAATTGAAATTACAGCTGGCTCATTAGGCCATGGTTTATCACAAGCCAATGGCATGGCTTTGGCTGCTAAATATGATCAAGCTAAATATAGAATTTTTGTTTTTTTAGGTGATGGCGAATTAAATGAAGGCAGTGTTTGGGAAGCAGCTTTATTTGCCAGCCATCACCAGTTAGATAATTTAGTGGCGATTATTGATCGAAATAGACTCCAGGCCTTAGGTAAAGAATCAGAGATTTTAAACTTAGAACCACTAGCAGAAAAATGGAGGTCTTTTAATTGGGCAGTGAAAGAAATTGATGGTCATAATTTTGCAGAGATAATGGCTGCTTTTTCAAAAATTCCTTTAGAAAAAGGTAAACCAACTTGTATTATTGCGCAGACAATCAAAGGAAAAGGCGTTTCTTTTATGGAAAACAATCCTTTGTGGCATGATAAATATCCAGATGAAGCAGAATATCAAAAAGCCAAACAAGAATTAAGTTAATTTTAAAGAAAATGAGAAAAATATTTTTTCAAAAATTAGCAGAATTGGCTAAACAAGACAAAAAGATATTTTTATTAGTAGCGGATTTGGGTGTTAAATTTTTTGATAATTTTAAAAAAATAGATTCAAAAAGATTTCTCAATGTTGGCGTAGCGGAGACCAATATGGTGGGAACAGCGGCTGGTTTGGCAATGTCTGGCAAAAATGTTTATTGTTATTCTATTATTCCTTTTTTAGTTATGCGCGCTTTTGAACAGATTCGCTTAGATATTTGTTTTAATAATTTAAATGTCAAACTATTAGGATCGGGCGGTGGATTGGTTTATGGCGCTGAGGGCGTGACGCATCATGCCATTGAAGATATAGCCATTATGCGATCGCTTCCCAATATGACGATTGTTTGCCCAGGTGATATTAAAGAAGCAGAATTGTTAGCCAAAGAATCAGTTAATTATTCCGGACCGCTTTATATTCGATTTGGTCGAGATTTTGATGCTTCAGTTTATCAAAAAGAAATTGATTTTAAAATTGGTAAAGGTATAGTGGTAAAAGAAGGTAAAGATATTTGTTTAATTACTATGGGCGCGATGTTATCAATAACCAAACAGGCCTTAGATTTATTAAAACAAGATAATTTAGAGCCAACCTTAATTAGTTTGCACACTATAAAACCATTAGATATTAATTTATTAAGAGAATGCGCCAAAAAATATAAAGCGATTTTTACTATTGAAGACCATAATATAATTGGCGGTCTTGGTTCAGCAGTGGCTGAAGTTTTAGCTGAAAACAATTATCAGGGTAAGTTTAAAAGATTAGGAATTAATGATGAATATTGCCCTATTGCTGGCAAACCAGAATTTCTTTTAAAACATTATGGCCTAGATGCTATTGGCATCGCCCAAACAATTAAAAATAGTTAAACTTATGCAAGTCCCTTTTGTTAATTATAAAGTTCAATATCAAAATTTAAAAAAAGAAATAAATGAAGTTATTAATCAGACTTTAACTGAAGGCAATTTAATTTTGCGAGAAGATGTGGAGAAATTTGAGAAAAATTTAGCTTCTTTGGTTGGCGCAAAATACGCTGTGGGATTAAATTCCGGCACTGATGCCTTGTTTTTATCTCTCAAAGCCGCTGGTATTGGACCGGGCGATGAGGTAATTACAGTTTCTCACACCTTTGTGGCTTCCATAGCGGTAATTGTTCATGCTGGCGCTAAACCAGTCTTGGTTGATGTAAAAGATGATTTTACTTTAGATGTTGATCAATTAGAAAAAGTTATCACAAAGAAAACAAAAGCAATTATTCCGGTTCATTTGAACGGCCGAGTTTGCCAGATGGATAAAATAATGGAAATTGCTCAAAAATATAATTTAATTGTGATTGAGGATGCTGCCCAAGCATTAGGCGCTCAATTTAATAATCAAAAAGCCGGCTCGTTTGGTTTAACCGGCTGTTTCAGTTTTTATCCAGCCAAAATTTTAGGCGCTTATGGTGATGCTGGTGCTATTACCACCAATAATGAGGAAATAGCTGAAAAAATTCGCCTTTTAAGAAGTCATGGCCAAAAGACTAAAACAGAAATTGTTTGTTATGGCTGGACAGCCCGTTTGGATAACTTGCAGGCCGCTGTTTTAAATGTCAAATTTAAATATCTGCCAGAATGGATTAAACGAAGAAGAGAAATTGCGCAAATTTATAATGAAGGTTTAAAAAATGTTTCTCAAATAAAGTTACCACCAGCGCCTGATTCTGATAAAAGATATTTTGATGTTTATCAAAATTATGTGATTAGAGCTGAAAAACGAGATGAACTTAAAGCTTATTTGGAAAAACAGGGTGTAGAGACATTAGTCAAAGATCCTATACCCAATCATTGGCAAAAAGGTCTTAATTTAATGCATTTTCATTTGCCCCTAACAGAACAATTAGCCAAAGAAGTAATTTCTTTGCCAATGTATCCAGAATTAACTCAAGAACAGATAGAATATGTTATTAAATGTGTTAAAGAATTTTATGCTTAAAATTTGGCAAAAAAATTTAATTAAAAAAAGAAGATGGATTCGGTTCCTTTCTTTTCTGGTTGCTGATATTCTTTTAATTATTCTGTCAGTTTTTTTAGCATTTTTAGTAAGATTTGAAGGGCGAATACCTAGCCAATATTTGGTTAATATTGAAGGAATAATTCTTTTTTCAGTAGTAATTACTCTTATTCTTTTCTATTTTTTCAAACTCTATCATTTTACCTGGGCTTATGTTAGCACGACTGAATTAATTGCCTTGATTAAAGCCAGTTCTTTGAGTTTTTTATTTTTAACCGCGCTTTATTTTGTTTTACGTGACCATCCATTTTTTAGCGGTTTTCCACGCTCGGTTCTTTTTATCACTTACTTTTTTATCTTTATTTTATGTGGTGGTTTGCGTTTTGCGAAAAGGATTTATTTTCAGATTTTTCCTGCAAAATTAAAAGAGGCCCAAGAGAGAACATTGATTGTGGGCGCGGGTGATGCTGGCGAACAAATTTTAAGAAGTATTTTAAGCAGCCGCCAGACAATTTATTGGCCAATTGGTTTTGTTGATGATCATCCAGCGAAACAAGGCATTTTAATTCATAATTTAAAAGTTTTAGGCCGGATTGATGATATTCCCAAAATTGTCAAGGAGCAAAAAATTGAAAGTATTATAATTGCCTTACCTTCAGTTGATTCACTGGTGATTCGGCGGGCAGTTGCTAAATGTCGCGAGGCGGGTATTAGAAAAATAAAAATTGTCCCAAGCATTTATGAAATTATTGATGGAACAATTACTTTTCATCAATTGCGAGAGGTGGAGATGGCTGATTTATTGGGCCGCGACTCTCTTTCTTTAGACGAAACCGCTATTGCTCAGTTTATTCAAGGCAAAAAAATTTTAGTTACCGGCGCGGCCGGTTCCATTGGTTCAGAATTATGCCGGCAGATTAGCAAATTTAATCCAGCCCTTTTGATTTTATTAGATCAAGATGAAACAGGCATTTTTAATATTAACCAAGAATTAACTGATTTGTTTCCTAAAATGAACAAAAAGGCATTTGTAGCTGATATCAAAGATAAAGAAAAGGTAGAAAAAATTTTTAAAGAATTTCAGCCAGAAATTGTTTTTCATGCCGCAGCTTATAAACACGTGCCTTTAATGGAAGAAAATCCAGATATGGCGGTGAAAAATAATGTTTTCGGCACTCAGATTGTGGTTGAAGCAGCTTTAAAAAATCAAACAGATAAATTTATCTTTATTTCTACTGATAAAGCCATTAATCCAACTTCAGTGATGGGCGCCACAAAACGATTGGGCGAGATGATTTGCCAAGCACTTAATCAAAAAAATAAAACCAAATTTATTTCAGTGCGGTTTGGTAATGTTTTGGATAGTCGGGGCAATGTGATTACGCTTTTTAAAGAAAAAATTAAAAAAAGAGAACCAATTGAGATTACTCATCCGGAAATGAAAAGATATTTTATGATCACCAGCGAGGCTTGTTTATTAGTGATGCAGGCCGGCGCCATGGGTCAGGGTGGTGAAGTTTTTGTTTTAGATATGGGTAATCCAATTAAAATAGTTGATTTGGCAAAAGAGATGATTCGGCTTTCTGGTTTAGAACCAGACAAAGATATTCCCATTGTTTTTACTGAACCGCGGCCTGGCGAAAAGTTATTTGAAGAAATTTTAACTGCCGAAGAGGGGACAATGGCCACCAAACATCAAAAAATTTTTATTGCCAAATTGGCTAAAGTAGATGAAAAGAAATTGAATGCTGGGTTGCGAAAATTAGCCAAAGCCGCCAATTTGGGTCAAGCAGATTTAATTCGTCAATCTCTAAAAGAATTAGTACCCAATTATGATTATCAAAAGTAATCAATTAGAAAAGATATATTTAATTCTGATTGAAATTGGTGTTTATTTGTCTCTTTTCACGCCCGTTATTTTTATTCGAAATTATTTTTTCCCTTTTGTTACGCCTAAAACAATTTTTTTCCGAATGGTGGTCTGTTTTCTTTTTATTGTTTATCTCTTATTAGCGCGGTTAAATCAGCAATATCGACCCACAAAAAATTCGCTGACTTTGGCCTTGGTAATTTTTTTAGCCATTTTATTTGTCACGGCTTTTTGGGGAGTTAATTTTCAAAAGAGTTTTTGGAGTGTTTATGAGCGAGGAACCGGACTTTTAACTCTGCTCCATCTTTTTGTCTTCTATCTTATTTTAAGCAGTGTTTTTAAAGAAAGAAAATATTGGGAAAGAATTTTTACAGTTTCTATTTTTGTTTGTTTAATTGTTTGTTTGCTTTTATTTACTGGTTTTAATAGGTCTATTGCCCGGGGTGGCGCGACTTTAGGCAATTCAACCTTTTTTTCATCTTACTTGCTTTTTAATCTTTTTTTTGCTTTTCTTTGTTTGGTTTTAAAGACTGGTTGGCGGCGAATTTTTTATGGTTTAAGCGCTTTGGTTTTTCTGGCTGGTTTGTTTGCCAATCCTGATGGTTTTACTAAAGGCGCAGTTTCTGGTTTTGTTCTTGGCTTACTGTTTTTTTTAGTAACTTTTTATTTAATTTATTCTTTTACTTCTTTTGTTCCAGCTTCACCAGAGCATCGCCGCAAAGTAAAAATTATTGGTTTAGTTTTCTTTTTGGTTTTAATAATCTTGGCCGGCTTAATTGGTTTAATTAAAAATGATTTTGTAAAACAAAAAGCAATTAAACTTTGGCAGTCGGGCAGTGTTCAAGCAAGATTGGTTGTTTGGCAAATTGGTTGGCACGCTTGGCGTGAAAAGTTTTGGCTGGGTTGGGGTTGGGAAAATTTTAATGTCCCTTTTGCTAAATATTATCAGCCGCGATTACCTTTAACTGGTGATATTTGGTATGACCGGGTGCATAATATTGTTTTAGATACTGGTGTCAGCGCTGGTTTGTTTGGACTATTGAGTTATTTAAGTATTTTTGTGGTGGCTATTTTTAGGTTAATAAAACTTTTTAAAAAACAACCTTCTTTACTTACTATTTCTTTAATTTTAATTACCTTGTTGCTGGTTTATTTTTGGCAGAATCTTTGGGCCTTTGATATGATTAGCAGTTATGTCATGTTCTTTTTAACCTTGGCTTTTATTTATTATTTAACCAGTACTCCTCAACCGACTTTAGCATTAGAGAAAATAAAGACGAAACCACGTACCATTTTCTTTTCCTGGCCAAGCATTATTTTCTTAATTTTTTTAACTATTTTGTTTTTTTGCTTCGGCAATTTACAAAGCCTGCGGGCAGCTCGTTTAATTACTTTGGGTTCAGCTGCTTCTTCTGTAGAACAATCCATGTCTTTTTTTGAAAAAGCTTTACAAACATCAGCCATGGCCAAATTTGAAACACCAGAAAGAATGTCTAGTAAGTTAGAACAATTAATTGTTAGAGCTACTTCATCGGAGGGTCAGCAATCTTTAATAAAGGGATTTGAATTAACTGAAGATGAATTTAAAAATACTTTACAAACAAATCAACAAGATTTTCGACTTTATTTATCTTTAGGCAAGCATTATCTTAATTTTTACCAATTAACCAATGATGCGACCAAATTAAATTTGGCTGAAGAAGCTTTATTAAAAGCTAAAGAATTAAGTCCTTTAAATCAGCAGGTTTATTGGTGGTTGGCGCGTTTAAGAGTTTTGCAGGGTAGACCAGACGAGGCTTTAATTTTTTCTAATCAAGCCATTGATTTAGAACCCAATTTTCTCACTTCTCATTTAATGGCAATTACCATAGCCATTTTAACTCATAATAATAATTTAGTTATCCAGCAGATTCAGCGGGCTTTAGAGGTTAATCCACTTTGGGAAGAACAAATTAAGCAATTTTTAACAGAATAAGAAGCTCTTGACAGATTTTATAGATATGCTAGTATCACAGTAGTGAGTGCTTCCATTCCACTAAGTCGACAGCAGGCCTTCCTCGAGCAAGGCCTGTTGTTTTTTTTGTTGCATTTTCTGGTTGGTTTGTTAAAATAAAATTGAGCCGGGAGGTAGCACTCACTAAAGACTTAGTTTGGAGTTAACTCTCCCGGCTCATTTAATAGCTAGTTTATGTCAAAACTAAAATTGAATGTGAATCAAGTTTTAAAGAAGTTATTACCCGGCATCAAGAGAAATGTTTTGTTAAAAGAATATACAACTTTTAAAATTGGCGGTCCAGCCCAGTTTTTTTATGAAGCCAAAACTGAAATCGATTTAATTAAAGCAGTTTTGATAGCGCAAAAATTAAAATTACCTTTTTTTATTTTAGGTAATGGCAGCAATTTGTTGGTGAATGACAAGGGTTATCGCGGGTTAATAATTAAAATAAAAAATCAAAAATTAAAAATCAAAAAGACAAGGGAAAAATCAAAAATTATTGAGGGTGGAGCAGGAGTATTATTAAATCAACTTGTATTTTTTGCAATAAGAAATAATTTAACAAACATAGAATGGGCAGTGGGTATTCCAGGAACAATTGGTGGTGCGATTTATGGCAATGCGGGAGCATTTAATAAATCAATGGCTGATATAACTAAAACAGTAACAGTTTTAGATATTAAAAAAAATAAAATATTAAAAATTAAAAACCAAGATTGTCAATTTGCTTATCGGAATAGTCTTTTTAAAAAGAAAAATCAGAATTTGATTATTCTTTCAGCTGAATTGGAATTAAAAAAAGGGAATAAAAAAGAAATTAAAGAAAAAATAAAAAATTACCTTTCTCACCGCACAACAACCCAACCGTTGAATTTTCCTTCGGCTGGCTCTATTTTTTTGAATCCTCCGCAGCAATCGGCTGCTTATTTGATTGAGCAGTGTGGTTTAAAAGGAAAAAGAATTGGCCAAGCAAAGGTTTCAGAAAAACATGCTAATTTTATTCTTAATTTGGGCCGAGCGCGGGCTAGTGAGGTGAAAAAATTGATTAATTTAATTAAAAGAGAAGTTAAAAAGAAGTTTAAAATCAATTTACAAGAAGAGATTATTTTTTTAGGTTTTTAAAGTTGTTTTTTTATTTTAATTTGTTATATTAATCTTATGAAAATTGTTATTAAAACAACCAAAATAGATCTTGATGATGCCCAACGTCTGTTTTTGGAGGAGAAGATAAATTCTTTAGAAAGATATTTAGATATTTTTCAAGATGAGTCATATTATGATGGTTTTTTTGGTAAAGGAAAACCCAAAGTTGAGGCTTGGGTAGAAGTTGAGAAAATTACCCGGCATCACCGGCAAGGGCGAATTTTTCGCGTAGAATGCCAAATGAGATTTCCTAAAAAAAGTTTACGAGCCGAAAGTTTAAGAGATGATTTAAAATTGGCTATTGTTGAAGTTAAAGATGAGTTGCAACGACAAATTAAGCAATATAAAGAAAAATTAAAAGCAAAGACATTAAGAGATATGCGTCAATTAAAAAAAGATTTGAAGTTTTCGCCAGCTGCGCGTTTTTATCGTAAAGGCAGAATTAGAGAAGAAGGAATATAAAAATAATTTCCAATTACCAATTCCTAATTTCCAATTTCCAATTACTAATCCCAATTTAGGGGATTTTTCTTTTTAAAGATAAATTTGAAAAAAATAGAATTTGTTATATAATTTAAACCATGTCAATTCTTACTAAAATTTTGGGCGATGCCAATGAAAAATATCTTAAAAAACTGCAACCAATTGTTGACAGGATTAATGCTTTGGAAAAAGAAATAGCACCATTGACTGACGAACAATTAAAGGAAAAAACTAATGAATTCAAAGAAAGATTGAAAAAAGGAGAAACCTTAGATGATCTTTTACCTGAAGCTTTTGCAGTGGTTCGGGAAGCTGCCAAGCGGACTTTAAAACAGCGCCATTTTGATTGTCAATTAATTGGTGGCATTGTTTTACATCAAGGCAAAATTACCGAAATGAAAACTGGCGAAGGAAAAACTTTGGTGGCTACTTTGCCGCTTTATTTAAATGCCTTAGAGGGTAAGGGTTGTCATTTGGTGACAGTTAATGATTATTTGGCTAAAAGAGATACAGTTTGGATGGGCCAGATATATTATGCATTGGGTTTGTCAGTTGGTTGCATTGTACATGATAATGCCTATGTGTATGATCCGGAATACCAACCAGAAAATTCCCAATTCCCAATTTCCAATTCCCTAACAAATGCCAATGATCAAAATTCTCAACGAGATAAAATGCGGGATGTGTTGGGTGGGTTTAAAGTAGTAGAAAGTTATTTAAGGCCAGTAGCGAGGCGAGAGGCTTATCAAGCTGATATTACTTATGGCACCAATAATGAATTTGGCTTTGATTATTTGAAAGATAATCTGGTCTATGATTTATCGCAGCAAGTTCAGCGAGGTTTTAATTATGCCATTATTGATGAAGTGGATTCAATTTTAATTGATGAAGCCAGAACGCCTTTGATTATTTCCGCGCCAGACACGGAAAGTTCTAAATATTATCAAGAATTTGCCAAAATTATACCTCATCTACGAGCAGAAGAAGATTACCAGATTGATGAAAAACTAAAAGCTGTCACCTTAACAGAGAGAGGTATTGATAAAGTTGAAAAGATTTTGGGTTTAGAAAATATTTATGAAGAGAAGGGGATGAAATATCTTCATTATTTAGAACAGGCCTTGCGCGCTCAAACACTTTTTAAACGAGATAAAGATTATGTGGTTAAAAATGGCGAAGTGATTATTGTTGATGAATTTACTGGCCGTTTGATGCCGGGTCGGCGTTGGTCGGGCGGTTTACATCAAGCCATTGAAGCTAAAGAAGGCGTGAGAATAAATCCTGAATCAATTGTTTTAGCTTCAATTACTTTTCAAAATTATTTTAGAATGTATCGCAAATTGGCTGGTATGACTGGTACAGCTGCCACTTCAGCTGAAGAGTTTGATAAAGTTTATAAATTAGAAGTAGTGATTATTCCCACGAATAAGCCAGTAATTAGGCAAGATTTACCAGATCGAATTTATAAAACAATGGCTGGTAAATTTAAAGCTGTGGTTGAAGAGATAAAAATTAGACATCAGAAAGGTCAACCAATTTTAGTCGGAACTACTTCTATTGAAAAAAATGAATTTTTAAGCAAATTATTGCAAAGAGAGGGTATACTGCATCAAGTATTGAATGCCAAATATCATGAGAAAGAAGGTGAGATTATTGCGCAGGCAGGCCGTTTAGGACGGGTCACTATTGCCACTAATATGGCTGGTCGGGGAGTTGATATAATTTTGGGTGGTAATCCACCTGATCCAGTAGAAGCAGAAAAAGTAAGACAATTGGGTGGATTACATGTGATTGGCACAGAGCGTCATGAAGCCAGAAGAATTGATAATCAATTGCGTGGTCGGGCTGGCCGACAGGGTGATCCTGGTTCATCACAATTTTTTCTATCTTTAGAAGATGATTTAATGAGAATTTTTGCTTCAGATAAGGTTAAGGCTTTAATGAATACTTTAAAAATTCCTGAGGATCAACCTATTGAGGCTAAATTAATTTCTGGCGCTATTGAAGCAGCTCAAGCCAAAATTGAGGGATTTAATTTTGATTTGCGCAAACATGTTTTAGAATATGATGATGTGATGAACAAGCATCGTGAGGTAATTTACAAAAAAAGAAGAGAATTTTTGCAAATTGAGAATTGGGAATTAGCAATTGGCAATTGGCTAAAAAATGATGAAGAAAAGATAGCCCTTCAAAACAAAGTGAAAGAATTGGGTGATAAATTTAACCAAGTTGCTAAATTAGTTGCCTTGCGGATGTTAGATATGTTTTGGTTAGAACATTTGGAAAATATGGAGTATTTAAGAGATTCGGTAAGATTGCGAGCGTATGGCCAAAGAGATCCTTTGGTTGAATACAAATCAGAAGGCCATCGCTTGTTTCGTGATTTATTAAAAAAGATTGAAGAAACCATTGTTAAGACTATTTTACAAGTCAGTTTAAAAGAAGCACCCGTACCTTCTTCTCAACCAATCAATTTGACAAAAGCCAAAAAGAAAATAGGTCGTAATGATCCCTGTCCTTGTGGTTCAGGTAAAAAATACAAGAAGTGTTGTGGGAGAGATTTAATTTAATCTTTTCAAAAATAAAAAAAGAGTTATAATAAATTAATGACTAAGAAAAAAATTTATTATTCAGCTTTAATAATTTTCTTAGTGACTCTATTGGCTGGTTTTTTTGTTTACCCGCGCTATTTAAATTTAGCGATTGATTATCTTAACCGCGGTCAGGCAGCAATTTTTGGTTTTCGCAGTCAAATACCTCACTTGCCAGAGAAACCATTTAAATTGGGTCTTGATTTGCAGGGCGGCACCCATTTAATTTACAAAGCAGATTTATCAAAAATTGAACAAGCTGAACAAAAATCTTTAATGCAGGGATTGCGTGATGTGATTGAAAGAAGAGTGAATTTTTACGGCATCCAAGAACCGGTTATTCAAGTACAGGAAAAAGCAGGCGAATACCGTTTAATTGTGGAATTGGCTGGAGTTAAAGATCCAGCTGAAGCGATTAAAATGATTGGTCAAACTCCTTATTTGGAATTTCGAGAAAAAAGAGATGAAGAAGAAACAAAACTTATTTTAAAAAAGAAAGAAGAAATTGAAAAATTAAAACCGGAGGAAGTGCAACAAGTGCCAGATTGGCAGTTGGCGTTTGAAGATCCTTATTTTAAACCGACAACCTTAACCGGTCGTTATTTGAAAAAAGCTGAATTGGGGAGTGATCCAGTAACTAAATTGCCCAATTTGGTTTTATTGCAGTTTAATGAAGAAGGCGCTAAAATTTTTGAGGAACTAACTGAAAAAAATATTGGCAAGCCATTGGCTATTTATTTAGATGGCGTCATTATTTCTGCGCCAGTTGTCCAAGAAAAAATTAGCGGCGGCAAGGCGCAAATTACTGGTCACTTCACTTTGAATGAAGCTAAATCATTAGTGCAAAATTTAAATGCCGGTGCTTTACCCGTGCCCATTACTTTAATTTCTCAACAAACTGTGGGGCCCATTTTAGGCACTATTTCTTTAAAACAATCATTAAAAGCTGGCTTAATTGGTTTCTTAGCAGTAATAATTTTTATGATTATTTTTTACCGTTTACCCGGTATGGTTGCTTCTTTGAGCTTGCTTATTTATGTTTGTTTTACATTAGCCATTTTCAAGATAATTTCAGTCACTTTAACCTTAGCAGGTATTGGTGGCTTTATTCTTTCAATTGGTATGGCAGTGGATGCTAATGTTTTGATTTTTTCTCGGATGCGTGAAGAATTAAAAAGCGGCAAAAGCTTGCTTTTGGCCATTGAAGATGGCTTTAAACGGGCTTGGCCCTCTATTAGAGATGGCAATTTAACCACGCTTTTGGTTGCTTTGATTTTCTTTAGTTTAGGCACCAGTTTTGTTAAAGGGTTTGCTTTGACTTTAAGTCTGGGCATTGTGGTTAGTATGTTAACAGCCATTATTATTACAAGAATTTTTTTAAAATGTTTTCTTAATACTCGTTGGGAGAAAATTAATTGGGTATGGTAATTAATTTTTTAAAATATAAAAAATTTTATTTTGTCCTTACAGGAATTTTGATTCTCGCCAGTTTGTTTGTTATTTTAAAGTTTGGTTTGAATTGGGGAATTGATTTTACTGGCGGCACCATTTTAGAACTTGTTTATCAAGATGAACGACCCAGCAATGCTAAAGTAAGAGAATTATTACAGGGTTTAGATTTAGGTGATTTTTCACTTCAACCAGCTGATGAAAAGGGATTAATTTTGCGAATGAAGGAAGTTTCTGAAGAAACGCATCAGGAAATTATTAAAAAATTAAGTGAAAATGGCCAGGTAAAACTTGATGAATTACGGTTTGAGTCAATTGGCCCAGTGATTGGTCAAGAGTTAAAAGAAAAAACAAAATTAGTAACGATTTTATCTTTATTGGCCCTTTTGGTTTATATTGCTATTGCTTTCCGCAAAGTAAATTATCCAGCCAAATCGTGGCAATATGGTTTGGTGACCTTGTTATGTTTGACTCATGATTTATTAATTCCTTTGGGTATTTTTGCTGTTTTAGGCAATTTTTATGGCGTTCAAATAACCATTCCCATTATTGTCGCTCTTTTAACCATTTTAGGTTATTCTATTAATAATATTGTGGTGGTTTTTGACCGCATTAGAGAACTTTTATTAAGAAGAGTTGCCAAAACTTATGAGGAAACAGTGAATTTGGCGTTAAACCAAACCCTGACCCGTTGTTTGAATACCTCTTTAACCACTTTGTTTGTTTTATTAGCTCTGTTCTTTTTAGGTGGTGAAACATTAAAATACTTTGCTTTAATGTTGATTTTGGGCATTAGTTTTGGCACTTATTCGGCCTTATTGTTGGCTGGACCATTAATGGTGTTTTGGCTAAAGCGTCTGAAAAGGATTTAAAAAGGTTTTTATTGACAAGTTTTTTTAAAAATGTTAAAAATCTAATAAGAGAACTATGTCAATCAATTATAGTAAAATTTGTGCAGAACTTTTAAATATTTTACCGCCCAAACAAAAAGAGGTTATTAGTCGGCGTTTTGCCTTAATGGGTAAAAGCGAGAAAGAGACCTTAGCATCGATTGGTCAAGACTTGGGTATTACTCGTGAACGAGTCCGTCAGATTGAAAGGAGCGGTGTTTTGAAATTGCAGCCCGTAGTAAAAAAATATCAAAAAATTTTTGATTATTTCAAAAAACAACTTAAAGCCAAGGGTAATGTTAGAAAAGAAGAATTATTGTTAAATGAATTGGCTGATGGACAATTTCAGAATGAAATTTATTTTTTATTAACCATAGGCGATGGTTTTAAGAGAATCAAAGAAAATGATGATTTTTATACCATTTGGACAACTGATCCCAAATTCTGGGCATTGGCGCAGAAGGTTGTAAAATCGGTTTATGAAAAGTTTAAGAAAATCAATAAGCCGGCTCAATTATCAGAATTAAATAAAAAATTTTCTTTACCAGAGAAAGTTTTGTTGTCTTATTTAGAAACTTCCAAACATCTTCAACAAAATGCTGAAGGATTTTGGGGTTTAAGAATTTGGCCAGAAATTAATCCGCGCCGCATCAGGGATAAGGTTTATCTGGCTCTTAAGAAAAGTCAGACAGCTCTTCATTTCGGTCAAATTGCCAGTTTAATTAATGCCTTGCCACAGACAGTTCATAATGAATTAATTAAAGATAGTCGCTTTGTTTTAGTTGGTCGAGGAACCTATGCCTTAAGAGAATGGGGCTATCAAGAAGGAACAGTGAAAGATGTTATTTTACAAACCCTGAAGGAGGCGGGTAGACCCTTATCTAAAGAGGAAATTTTGGAGAAAGTTTTAAAACAAAGATTGGTTAAGAAAAATACTATCCTTTTGAATTTAAATAATAAGAATTATTTTTCCCGAGATAATAAAGGTTATTATCAAATTAGAGAGGCTTAATTGGCATGCTTTCTCCTTTAGTTTCTTTTTTTAATCAAGAAATTCTTCCTTTTTTGGTTAATTTTTTAAAAATTCTCTGGCCAATATTTGAAAATTGGTGGTGGTTAATCCTACCTTTTTTCTTGTGGGAACCGGTTTTGTATCTCTATCATTATTATATTAATGAGAGATGGGATAAAACCATCAAAAGAATTTTATTAGAAGTCAAAATACCTAAACAAATTGTTAAACCAATCCGCGCAATGGATCAAGTTTTTGCTGGTTTTCATGCAATTCATGATATTCCGACCTGGCGGGAAAAATGGATTGAAGGCGTTTTTCAGTTAAGTTTGTCTTTTGAGATTGTAAGTATTGAGGGTAAAATTCATTTTTTTATTAGAACACCGGAGATTTTTCGTCAGGTGATTGAGTCTAATATTTATTCTCAATATCCGGAAGCGGAAATTTCTGTGGTCGATGATTATACTAAACGAGTGCCACCCAATATTCCTAATAAAGAATGGGATTTGTGGGGAGTGGAATTTATTAATGCTAAAGACGAAATTTACCCCATTAAAACCTATCGGCAGTTTGAGATAGAAAGTGAGAAGGAAGAACAAAAAAAAGTTGATCCATTATCTGATTTTTTAGAAGGTTTAAGCGCTTTGGGTCCGGGCGAACAAATGTGGCTACAGATTATTGCTAAACCAGTTTTGGGTAGAGATTATCCTTGGCAAGAAAAAGGCCGTGAATTGGTTGATAAATTAGCTAAAAGACCAGCCAAAAAGAAACCCAAATCACTACCGCAAAAAGTAATGGATTTTTTTATGGAGATGATTCATATATTAGCCACTGGTGAAGAAATGCCAAAATCAGAACCAAAAGAGGAAAAAGAATTAATTCCGCCTGAAATGAAATTAACGCCGGGCGAACGAGAAATTGTTAGCGCAGTTGAAGCCAAATTAGCTAAATTTGGTTATCTCTGCGCTATTAGATTTGTTTATTTGGGCAAAAAAGAGGTTTTTTTAAAACCCAGAGTAAAAATTGTTTTTAGTTTTTTTAAAGAAATTTCTACTGAGAATTTAGGTGGCTTAAAGCCTTGGTCAAAAACTATGACCAAAATTAAATCGCCTGTTTGGTGGTTTTTAGACAACCGGCGACTTTATTTAAGAAAAAGAAGAATGTTTCGTTATTATACCAAACGCTTAACACCATTATTTCCTCGCGCTGGCAAAACATTTGTTTTAAATACCGAAGAATTAGCCACTCTTTATCATTTTCCCAGTGCTGAGGCAGTGTCGGCTTTGGGAGTTTCCCGAATTGAGACAAAAAAGAAGGGCGTGCCTTCTAATTTGCCTACAGAATAAATCTATTAATTTATGGCAGATGAAATTAATTTTTTTGGTGTAACTACTTTTCGTAATCAAAGAAAGAAATTTGGTATTAAACTCGACGATCGGCGTCGCCATTTTTATGTTATTGGTAAAACTGGTATGGGTAAAACCGTGTTGTTAAAAAATATGGCGATTCAAGATATTCAACAAGGTCATGGAATTGGTTTTATTGATCCGCATGGTGAAGCGGCTGAAGAATTATTAGATTTTATTCCTTCTCACCGTATCAATGATGTGGTTTATTTTAATCCTAGCGATATTGATTATCCGATCGCTTTTAATATTATGGAAAAGGTCAATGTGGAACAACGGCATTTAGTGGCAGCTGGTTTAATGGGTGTTTTTAAAAAAATTTGGCCTGATGTTTGGTCAGCCCGGATGGAGTATATTTTAAATAATTCTATTTTAGCGCTTTTAGAATATCCCAATTCAACTTTGCTGGGGATTAATCGAATGTTAGCTGATCCTGATTATCGTAAGAAGGTTGTTGAAAAGGTTACTGACCCAGTGGTTAAATCTTTTTGGGTTCAAGAATTCGCTCGTTATACTCAGAGATATGAAGTGGAAGCCACGGCCGCTATCCAAAATAAAGTGGGACAATTTATCTCCAATCCACTCATTAGAAATATTATTGGTCAGGTGACTTCAACTATTGACATCCGGAAAATAATGGACGAGAAAAAAATTTTTATTATCAATCTTTCTAAAGGAAAAATTGGCGAAGAAAATTCGCGTTTATTAGGAGCTTTGTTAATTACCAAACTGCAATTAGCGACAATGTCACGGGCTGATATACCAGAAGAGGCACGAGCTGATTTCTTCCTTTATGTTGATGAATTTCAAAATTTTGCTACGGAATCATTTGCCAATATTTTATCAGAAGCCAGAAAATATCGTTTGTCTTTAATTTTAGGTCACCAATATATTGCGCAAATGGATGAAAAAGTAAGAGATGCAGTTTTTGGTAATGTTGGTACGATTGTAACATTTAGAGTAGGCGCTGAAGACGCTGAGTTTTTAGAAAAGGAGTTTGCGCCAGAATTCGCTGCTGCTGATTTGGTTAATTTACCCAAATATAATATTTGTTTAAAATTGATGATTGATGGTTTAACCAGTTCAGCGTTTTCTGCTGAAACTTTATCACCCTTTCCCAAACCAGAGGTTTCTAATCGGGAAAAAATTATTCGGGTTTCGCGCGAAAGATACAGCATTCCCAGAAAAATTGTTGAAGAAAAAATTGCTAAATGGACTGGCACAATTGAAATGAAACCCGTAGCCGTTGCGCCGCCGCCACCGGTTTTATATGATGCCAAATGTTCCATTTGTGGTAAAGATACTAAAGTGATTTTTCAACCAGATAAAACCAGGCCAGTTTATTGTAAGAGTTGTTTAAAAAAAATCCAGCAAACAAAAGAAAAAAAAGAAGAGGAAATTAAACCTCAACCAGAACAAAAAAGAACTATTTCTTTAACTGAACTTAAACAAAAAGAATTGGTTGCTTCTTCAGAAAAAGAGCGATTGAAAAAAGAACGAAAACCGGTTAATATTAATGAATTGAGGAAAATTTTGCACGAGTCTTTAGAAAAGTTAAAACCAAAAGACAATGGCAAAACTGAAGACGTTAAAAAACCTTAATGTCAAACAAAAAAGAGTTTTGGTCAGATGCGATTTTAATGTTCCCCTTTCTGACAAAGGGGAAATTTTAGATGATTTTCGGATCCGCGCCACCTTGCCAACAATTGAGTATTTACTGAAAAATCAAGCCAAAATAATTTTAATGAGTCATTTGGGCAGACCAGATGGTCAGGTAGTGGAAAGTTTAAGATTAACCCCAATCCAGGATCGATTGATGGAATATTTAGATTTATCAATTGTTAAAGCGCCTGATTGTGTTGGTAGGGAAATTGAAGAATGGACAAAAGCAATGAAGTCCGGCGAAATTTTACTTTTAGAAAATTTGCGCTTTCATCCTGAAGAGGAAGCAGGTGATTTGGATTTTGCTCAGCAATTAGCCCAATTGGGCGATGTTTATGTTAATGATGCTTTTGGTGTAGCTCATCGACCACATGCTTCAGTCGTCGGTATTACGCAGTTTTTGCCAGCTACAGCTGGTTTATTATTAGAAAAAGAAATTAATATTTTAAATCAATTAAAGCAAAACCCTCAAAAACCATTAGTGGTGATTATTGGTGGTGCTAAAGCAGAAACTAAAACCAAATTAATTAATCAAATGTCGGAAAAAGCCGAATTGGTTTTAATTGGGCCAGTTATTCACAAAGAAATAAAAGAAAAGAATCTAGAAATAAAATATCCTGAAAAAATTGTCGCGCCTGTTGATGAAGTGGCAGCTGGCAAGGATATTGGGTCAGCCACTATTAATCTTTTTAAGGAAAAAATTAATTTGGCCAAAACCATTTTCTGGAATGGTCCTTTGGGTTGGATTGAAAAGCAGGAATTTAGACAAGGCACAGAGAAACTTGCTCAAGTCATTGTAGCGAGTCAGGCTTTTTCCGTAGTTGGTGGCGGCGAGACAGTGGAGTTTATTACCCAAATTGGTTTATTAGAGAAATTTAATCATGTTTCTACAGGCGGTGGCGCCATGTTAGAATTTTTAGCTGGCGACACTTTACCAGGCATTGAAGTTTTATATGGAAATTAAAAATCTGAAAAAAGCAGCTAAAAGAATTAAAAAGGCAATTCAGGATAATGAGCGGATTATTCTTTATGGCGATGCTGATTTAGATGGCGCCACTTCAGTGATTATTCTGCAGGAGACAATTAAGACATTGGGCGGTCAGGTATTTTCTTTTTATTTTCCTGATCGGGAAAAAGATGGTTATGGCATAAGCAAAAATGGTTTAAAATATTTAGCGCAATTAATTGCCCAAGCCGCCAAACAAGAGAAAAAGAAAAAGCCAGTTTTATTAATCGCCTTAGATTGCGGTATTAGCAATTATCAAGAAGTAGCTTTGGCGAAAAAAATGGGTTGGGCAGTGATTATTATTGATCATCACCAGGTTTTAAATAATCAATTGCCGGCTGCGGATATTATTGTTAATCCTAAACAAAAAGGTGAGCGTTATTCTTTTAAAGATTTTGCCTGTGTGGGTTTAGTTTTTAAATTAGCCCAAGTTTTATTAGGGGAAAAATTAACTGAAAGTTTGCAAAGAAATTTTTTAGAATTAGTTGCTTTAGCCACAATTGCTGATATGATGCCTCAAGAAGGAGAAAATAAAGATTTTATTGAGCAAGGTTTGTCTTATTTGGAGAACTCTTGGCGGCCCGCTTTTCAGGCTTTTTGGGAAACAGAGGAATTGAAACAATATACTGATATGAGACAGAAAATAGGCAAAATTATTTCGCTTTTAAACATAAGAGATGTTGAACAAAAATGGCCTACCAGTTTTAGATTGTTAAATTGTTCTTCTCGTGATGAAGCCAAGGAAATTATTAAAGATTTGTTAGCAAAATATCAATTACGCCGGGCAAAAATTAATGAAATTACTGCCGAGTTAGAAGAGAGAATCAAACAAAAAAATGAGCCAATTATTTTTGAGGGAGATGAGAAATTTGATTTAATTTTATTAAGCAGTATTGCTTCTGATTTTTGTCAGAAATATCAAAAACCAGTTTTTTTGTATAAAAAAATGAAAACAGAAAGCCAAGGAACAGTGCGCACGCCTAAAGGAATTAATAGTGTTTTGTTAATGGGACAATGTGCTAAATATTTATTAAGTTACGGTGGCCATCCTTTGGCCGCTGGTTTTAGGTTAAAAAACAAAAATTTGGAAAAATTTAAAAAATGTCTTTTAACTGTTTATGAAAAAAATAATTATTTACACTGATGGCGGTTCGCGTGGCAATCCCGGACCAGCAGCTTTAGCTGTTGTTTTTTGTAATGAAAAGGGTCAAAGTTTTAAAGAATACGCAGTTTATTTGGGCGATAATTTAACTAATAATGAAGCTGAATATCAGGCAGTGATTTTTGCTTTGCAAAAATTCAAAGCGCTCTTTGGTAAGAAATTGGCCCAAAATAGCGATTTGGAAATTCGTTCTGATTCAGAATTATTGGTAAAACAATTAAGAGGTGAATATAAAATTTTAGACCCCAAAATTCAACCGCTTTTTTTAAATGTTTGGAATTTAAAATTGGATTTTAAAAAAGTTAAATTCACTCTTATTCCTCGCGAGAAAAACCAAATAGCCGACCGTTTGGTGAATCAGGCTTTAGATGAACAGTTTAAAAAACAAACTTTGTTTTAATATTTGTGTTTAGAAAATACTTTGAAATAAAAAAAGTTTACAATAAAGTATAGTTTGTTATAATATCGTACTATGACTAAAATTGATCAAAAATGGCTAAACCTTTTCAAAAAATTACTGGTTATTTTGTTTTTAATTCTGCCCTTGATTTTAATTTTGTTTTTTGCTAATCTCCAATTTGCTCCAAAAGTAAGAGTGACTGATTTAACTTATACTGAAGATTTTACCAGTACTATTTATCAAGATGCTAGCAATACTACTGGTTATTGGGATACAGGTTTAGGCCAAGCGCGCTTATGGGGTAAACTCTGGACCAATATGGCTGGTACAGCCACTGGTTCAGAAAATCTTTCTAATAATGCTGGGGATTCTTATGAGTCCCAAATTCAACTGGATACTAATAATAATCCCTATGTGGTTTGGGGAAATTACACCATTGGCAATAGCGGCATTTTTTTTACCAAATGGACACCGGGCACTGGTTGGACTAAAATGGATGGCACGCCTGGTTCAGAAAATCTTTCGAATAATGATGAAGAATGTTATGAGCCCCAAATTCAACTGGATACTAATAATAATCCTTATGTAGTTTGGGAAGATGACGCCACTGGTAATGGCGACATCTACTTTACTAAATGGACACCAGGTATTGGCTGGACCAATATGGCTGGTACAGCTACTGGTTCAGAAAATCTCTCTAATAATGGTCTTAATTCTTTTTCTCCCCAAATTCAACTGGATACAAATAATAATCCCTATGTGGTTTGGGAAGATGGTACTGAGGAGAGAGTGGTTTGGGAAGAAGACACTCCTGGCAATAACATCTTTTTTACTAAATGGACACCGGGTATTGGCTGGACCAATATGGCTGGTACAGCCACTGGTTCAGAAAATATTTCTAATACTGCTAGGGATTCTTCTTCTCCCCAAATTCAACTGGATGCCAATAATAATCCTTATGTAGTTTGGTATGATGGCTTTCCTGGCAATAATGACATCTTTTTTACTAAATGGACACCAGGTATTGGCTGGACAAAAATGAATGGCACGCCTGGTTATGACAATCTTTCTAATAATGCTGGGAACTCAATTTCTCCCCAAATTCAACTGGATGCCAATAATAATCCTTATGTGGTTTGGTATGTGGTTTGGGAAGAGGATACTCCTGACAATGAAGATGACACTTCTGTCAATTATGACATCTTTTTTACTAAATGGACACCGGGTATTGGCTGGACCAATATGGCTGGTACAGCCACTGGTTCAGAAAATCTTTCTAATAATACTGGAAATATTTCTAATAATATTGGAGAATCTTCTGGCCCCCAAATTCAACTGGATACTAATAATAATCCCTATGTGGTTTGGGGAAATTACACCATTGGCAATCGCGGCATTTTTTTTACCAAATGGACACCGGGCACTGGTTGGACTAAAATGGATGGCACGCCTGGTTCAGAAAATCTTTCGAATAATGATGAAGAATGTTATGAGCCCCAAATTCAACTGGATGCCAATAATAATCCTTATGTGGTTTGGTATGGTGGCTTTCCTGGCAATAATGACATCTTTTTTACTAAATGGACACCAGATATTGGCTGGACCAAAATGGATAGCACGCCTGGTTCAGAAAATATTTCTAATAATACTGGGTATTCTTATGGTCCCCAAATTCAACTGGATGCCAATAATAATCCCTATGTAGTTTGGCATGATGGCATTCCTGGCAAATATAAATATGACATCTTTTTTATTAAATGGAGACCTTATAATGCCACATCTACTATTCAATCTCTTAATGTTAATTCTGGCTCAGAATATGTTGTCAGCGCGACTTTAAATGCCACCGAGATTTTAAATGGCCAGACCATTAATTATTATTTATCCAATGACGGCGGCACAACTTGGGAAGCAGTAACCAATGGAACGCCGCATACCTTTACTACAATAGGCAATGATTTGCGCTGGAAAGCTGTTTTATCAACCACTAATACCAATGTGACACCTATTATTGATGAATTAAGTATTAGTTATAAAACTTCTCCAACACCTCCGACAACACCAACACCCTAGTAAACAAAGATGGATGGTGTAGCTTTCTCTTGACAAAGAGATTAAATTTTCTATAATAAAATTGCCCAAGTAGACAAGGCAATCGCTCTTCATCTAAACAAATTAGATGAGGGGAGGAAAGTCCGAACTCTCACTCTTTGCCTTTTATTAATATAAAGGTGGGGGTTAAAAGGGTAGCGGGTAACACCCGTCGGCCGTGAGGCTAGAGATGCGAACAGAGACGTTGCCGGACGTGAGTCCTGCAACATCCTTGCCAAAAGCAAGGATGAGCGTAGTTATAAGGTCAAATAATTGGCCAAAGACTACAGTGAAACGGCTAAACTCTTACCCGGGAGCAAGAACAAACCCTATAAAGATAGATCGCTATCTTTTATAGGTGAAAAGTAGTTCGCTTGAGCTCTGAGGTAACTCAGGGCCTAGATAGATGATTGCCCTCGACAGAATTCGGCTTATTGTCTGCTTGGGCATTTTATTTTAGAATAAAAATACTTTTATGTTTAATGAATTTTCTTTAGAAAAAATTAGAAATTTTGTCATTTGTGCTCATATTGATCATGGTAAATCAACTTTGGCTGATCGTTTTTTGGAAATAACTAAAACTGTGCCACCTAGTAAAATGCGCGAGCAATTTTTAGACTCAATGGATTTAGAAAGGGGTCGGGGCATTACTATTAAAATGCATCCAGTACGGATGGAGTATCAGGGTTACATTTTAAACTTGATTGATACACCGGGCCATGTTGATTTTCATTATGAGGTTTCGCGGAGTTTGGCAGCGGTTGAGGGCGCTATTTTATTGGTTGATGCAGTCAAAGGTATCCAAGCGCAAACTTTGGCTAATTTAGAATTGGCTCGGAAACAAAATTTAGTAATTATTCCAGCTATTAATAAAATTGATTTGCCGCAAGCGCGGATTGAAGAAACAAGACAGGCTTTGGCGCAACTATTAAATATTGATCCCAGTGAAATTTTTCTAGTTTCCGCCAAAAATGGTACTAATGTTGAAAAGCTTTTACAAGCAGTTATTGAAAAAGTGCCGCCACCTCACGGCGATGTTAATAAACCATTCCGGGCTTTAATTTTTGATTCAAAATTTGATCCCTACAAAGGAGTTAAGGCTTTTGTGCGAGTGATTGATGGTAAAATCAAACCAGGCGAAAAAATTTTTTTATTGCAAGATAAAATCAGTAGCGAAGTTAAAGAAGTGGGTTATTTTAAACCAGAATTACAACCACAAAGCGAATTGAAAGTTGGGGAGATTGGTTATTTGGCAACTGGGATTAAAGAACCGGAAAAGATTAGAGTGGGTGACACAATCGCCAATCAATTAGTTGAACCATTACCTGGTTTTGCTGTGCCTCTACCGGTGGTTTTTGCTTCAATTTATCCGGCTGACCCAGCAGATTTTGAAAATTTAAAAGAAGCTTTGGCTAAATTAAAACTCAATGATGCCTCATTTGTTTTTGAGCCAGAAAAAAAAGAGGGTCTGGGTCGCGGTTTTCGTTGCGGTTTTTTAGGCACTTTACATGTCGAAATAATTTCTGAAAGATTAAAAAATGAGTTCGGTCTTAATTTAGTCATTTCCACGCCATCAGTTGTATTTAAAATTATAACACCGTGGCAAAAAGAAATTTTAGTTTTTTCAGCTTCGGATTGGCCAGCACCTACTGAAATTAAAGAAGTTTTAGAGCCTTGGGTTAGATTAGAAGTAATCACGCCGGTTCAATATTTGGGTAAGGTTTTAGAACTTATAAATCGTTTACGCGGCAAAGCTATAGAAACAAAATATTTTAGTCCCCAACAAGCGCTTTTGGTCTATGAGGTGCCACTGAAAGCAATTATTGCTGGTTTTTATGATCAATTAAAAGGAGTGAGCCAAGGTTTTGCCTCAATGAATTATCAAATTTTGGATTATCGGCCAGCGGATTTGGTTAAAATGGAAATTTTAATTGCCGGCCAAAAAGAGGAAGCTTTTTCTAAAATTATTTACCGTGATGAAGTTTATCAAGAGGGCCGGCAGATGGTTGAGAAGCTAAAGAAATTTTTGCCCCGGCAACTTTTTAGTGTAGCAATTCAAGCAGCAGTTGGCGGTAAGATTGTGGCAAGAGAAACAATTTCGGCCAAACGGCGCGACGTGATTGCACCTTTGTACGGTGGCGATTATACTCGCAAGAGAAAATTATTAGAAAAACAAAAGAAAGGCAAGCAAGAATTAAAAGAAAAGGGGAGAGTGAGAATTCCCACCCGCGTTTTTTTAGAAATGTTCAAAGTTTAAAAATAGCACTTTTTGTGTTAAAATTAAAAAAGAGCGGGTGCGAAAGTAAATATAATCATACTTAAAACCACCAGAATAATTACAATTAGCCAAGTTATTTTGAGAATTGTTTTTGGTTTTAGTTTCCGCATTGTCGTTATTTTATGATAGCAAAATATAAGAAAATTAAAAGAAGACAATTTGGGCAAAAAAATTTAACCAGAACACTCATTGTTCTTTTATTCTTAAGTATAGCCGGTTTTTTAGTAGTGGCTAATTTAAGGATTAGACCGCATTGGCTGGAATTAGAAAAAAAACTAGCTGAATTAAAAAAACAAGCCGAGATTTTGCAAGAAAAAAATGAAGCTTTAAAAGCTGGACTTCAACAAACTCAGAGCGATGTTTATTGGGAAGCGCGTTTGCGAGAGCAAGGTTATATTAAACCGGGCGAACAAGCCATTGTTATTTATCCTGAAGAAACAAAAGAAGAGGTGAAAAATACAGAAGGAACAACTACAGAAAAAAATTTTTGGCAGGATTGGTTGAATTGGTTTTGGCAACATTAAAAATTAGTGCGGTGGTAGCTCAGTTGGCAGAGCATCTGTTTCCCAAACAGAAGGTCGCGGGTTCAAATCCCGTCCACCGCTTGCTAAGCCGTCCTAGCTCAACAGCAGAGCAATCGCTTCGTAAGCGATAGGTTGTCGGTGCAAATCCGACGGACGGCTCTTTTTTATTGCTTTTTCGTAAAAAATGTGTTAAATTAAAATACGATGAGAGAGTTAGATTTAAAAATAGAGAATTTAGAAGCTAAAGTCCAGTCTTTACTGGACTGTCTTTGAGATAGAAAAAAAGCGAACATTAAGCCAAGATTTAGAAAAGAAATTGCAGGAGCCCAGTTTTTGGCAAGATAAAGAAGCGGCTATTAAAACCAGTCAGCAGTTAGCCGAATTAAAAGAAGAAATAAAAATTTTTGATAAATTAAAAGAAGAATTAAGCGATATTAAGAAATTAAAGGATTTAGGAGAAAAAGAAGAGGTATTATTAAAAGAAATTGAAATCTTTGAGAAACAAATAAAGGAAAAACAATTACAGCTTTTTCTTTCTGGTAAATACGATCAACGGCCAGCCCTTTTATCTATTTATGCAGGAACTGGCGGGCAAGACGCGCAAGATTGGGCTACTTTGCTTTTACGAATGTATGAACGTTATTGCGCAAGAAAAGGTTTTTCAACCAAGATTTTACACCAATCATTTGGCGAAGGCGGCGGTCCAGAAGGCCGAATTGGCACCAAATCGGTTACTTTAGAAATAAAAGGTCCTTATGCCTATGGTCTTTTAAAAGGTGAAAATGGCGTGCATCGTTTAGTGCGCATTTCTCCTTTTTCTGCCAAACAATTGCGTCACACTTCATTTGCTTTAGTTGAGGTTTTACCAGAATTGGAAGAAAAAGATGAAATAAAATTGCGGCCAGAAGATTTAAAAATTGAATTTTATCGCGCTTCGGGTCCGGGTGGTCAATATGTGAACAAAAGAGAAACTTCCGTGCGCATTACCCATTTACCAACTGGTTTGGTGGTGGCTTGTCAATCAGAACGATTACAGGGAAGCAATAAAAAGAAAGCAGAACAGATGTTAATGGCTAAACTTTATCAATTGCGCGAACAAGAGAAACAAAAAGAAATAGCGCAGATTAAAGGAAAAAAAGTAGCGATTAGTTGGGGAAACCAAATTAGGTCTTATGTGATGCATCCTTATCAATTAGTTAAAGATTTACGCACTGGCGTGGAAACAACTGATATTGAAAGCGTTTTAGATGGCAATTTAGACGAATTTATTGAAGCAGAAATTTTAAAAGAAAAGAAACAAAAATAAATATGATAAAATTTGAAAATATAAGCAAAGTTTATCCAGGCAATATTGTGGCTTTAAGCGATATTTCTTTTGAAATTAAACCAAAAGAATTTGTTTGTTTGGTTGGTAAGTCAGGAGCAGGTAAAACTACTTTGTTAAAACTTATTTTAGCCGAAGAAAAACCCACACAAGGCAGAATTTTCTTTGATGGTCAAGATATTCAAAAAATTAAACTGCGTCATTTACCATTTTTAAGAAGAAGAATTGGCGCAGTTTTTCAAGATTATAAATTATTAAGCAATAAAACTGTTTATGAAAATATCGCTTATGCTTTAGAGGTAATCGGCGCGCCCAGCGCGCAAATTAGCCGAGATATGGTCCATATTTTAGAAATTGTAGGGTTAACTAATCGCGCCAATAATTTTCCCGTTCAATTGTCCGGTGGCGAAAAACAACGCGTGGCTATTGCCCGCGCCCTAATTCACCGACCAGAAGTTATTTTAGCCGATGAACCAACTGGCAACTTAGATCTTTATCATACACTTGACATTGTTCGGCTTCTTTTAAAAATTAATGAATTAGGCACAACAGTTGTTTTAGCTACACATAATAAAGAGATAGTTAATTTTTTAAGAAAAAGAACCATCACGCTTAAAGATGGTAAAGTTATTAGAGATGAAGCTAATGGTGCCTTTATTTTATAAAAACAATTATGTTTACCTTAATTAAAAGAATATTTTCTCTCGGTTGGCGAGATTTAACACGCGACGGCAGCATGCTGGCTGTTAATGTCTTTATTATGTTCACCGTGGTTAGCGTAATTACCTCTCTTTTTTTATTAAAAGACATTAGCCAAATTTTAATTGCGACCATTCAAGATAAAGTTGATGTTTCTATCTATTTTAACAGCGATGTAAGTGAGGAAGATATTTTAAAAGTTAAAGAAGAAATTGCTCGTTTGCCTGAGGTAAAAGGCGTAGATTATGTTTCTAAAGAAGAAGCGTTGAAGAGATTTACTGAAAAATATCAAGGCAACCCAGTTTTATTAGAGGCTTTGTCAGAAGTAGGCATCAATCCTTTTTTACCCTCATTGGGAGTAAAAGCCTTTCAGGCGCAACAATACGAAGCCATTACCAAATTTTTAAATAATTCACCTTTTAGCAATTTAATAAAAAAAATTGATTATTATGAAAGAAAATCAGTTATTGAACGAATTTATACTTTGTTGGCTGTTTTTAATAAGGCTGGTATTGTTTTGTTTATTGTTTTAACTTTAATTGCGGTTTTGGTTGCTTTTAATACAATTAGATTGGCTATTTATAATTCGCGGGAGGAAATTAAAATTCAACGATTGGTGGGCGCTTCTAATTGGTTTATTAAGGGACCATTTTTGGTACGGGGCGCCATTAGTGGTTTAATTGCCGCCTTGCTTTGTCTTTTATTTTTTACTTTATTAACTTTGGCTCTTAACAAAGAAATTGCTTATTTGTTTTCGGGATTTGGTTTGTTTCACTTTTTTCTGGAAAGATTTTGGTTAGTTGTTTTAATTCAAATTTCCACAGGCATTGGTTTGAGTATTATTTCAGCTTACTGGGCAGTTAAGAAATATCTTAAAATTTAATTTTGCGGGGTGGTGCAACGGTAACACGCCACGCTCTGGACGTGGAGTTCTTGGTTCGAATCCAAGCCCCGCAGCTATTATGTAGTTATACTAAGTATCTATACTAAAAGCAGGCGGGGCGGCTTCGCCGCCCCGCCTGCGTTTTACTTTACTAAATTAGTTTTTGATTTATGAATTAAATTTGGTAAAATGAGATAAGGGTTTAGTATAAATTTTTAGAGACTTGAATAAAATTATGAAAATAAAAATTTTTAAAGGCAAAAAGATAAAGATTAAAAAACTAGCAAAAAATGATTTAAAATCAGTCAAGGAATTTGTGGATTTTGTTAATTCTTTAGTTAAAGAAGAGGCGCAAATTTTATTTAATAAAAAAATTTCATTAAAAGAAGAGAAAAAATGGATCAAAGATGAAAATAACGACATTAAAAGAAAAAAGATTGTTGTTTTGTTAGCAAAAGATGAGAACAAAATAGTTGGTATAACTGATATTAAATTAGAAAGAGGACGCCGAAATCATATCGGGCAATTTGGTATTTCAATTAGAAATGGCTATCGGGGATTGGGTTTAGGCAAGTATTTAATGAAGGAAATTTTAAAATTAGCCAAAAAAGAATTAAAACCAAAACCAAAATTTATTAGATTGAGCGTTTTTTCAACAAACAAGATTGCCCAAATTCTTTATAAGAAATTTGGCTTCAAACAAGTGGCCAGAATTCCTCAACAACTTCAATATAAAGGAAAATTGGTAGATGAAATAGTAATGATAAAAAAATTATGAATAAGAAATAAACTTTTAATTGACAGAAATGTAGTAATTTGTAAAATAGATTTAATTTAGAAATTTTTTAAAAAAGAGATGAATGAGATAGACTATAGTAATTTCGATGTAAAAAAAATTAGGAATGATTTTCCTGTATTAAGTCAAAAGGTTTATGGAAAACCTTTAGTTTATTTTGATAACGGCGCAACAACTCAAAAACCTAAGATTGTTATAGATACTATTAATGAATTATATTCAAAATATAACAGTAATGTTCACCGTGGTGTTCATTATTTAAGTGACCAAATGACAAGGTTATATGAAGAAGCAAGGGAGAAGATAAGAGAATTTATTAATGCGAAATATCCTCACGAGATAATTTTTACTAAAGGCACTACCGATTCTATTAATTTAGTGGCCTTCTCTTTTGGAGAAGCTTATATAAAAGAAAATGATGAAATTATCATATCTGAAATGGAACATCATAGTAATATTGTTCCTTGGCAGATGATGTGTCAGCGGAAAAAAGCTAAATTAAAAGTTATTCCTTTTAATGATAAAGGAGAATTGCTAATAGAAGATTATAAAAAATTAATTAGTCCAAAAACAAAATTAGTAGCAGTTGTTCATGTTTCTAATTCTTTAGGGACTATTAATCCAATTAAACAAATTATTGAAATTGCTCATCAAAACAATATTCCTGTGTTAATCGATGGTACACAGGCAATTCAGCATCAAAAAATTGATATTCAGGAGATAGATTGTGATTTTTATGTTTTCTCTGGTCATAAAATATATGGGCCAACTGGCATCGGTGTTTTATATGGAAAAGAAAAATGGCTTAATGAAATGCCGCCTTATCAAGGAGGGGGCGATATGATTGAAACTGTAACATTTGAGAAAACCACCTATGATATACCACCAGCTAAGTTTGAAGCGGGCACTCCCAATTATATTGGGGCGATTGGATTAGGAGTAGCTTTAGATTATTTAAAAAATTTAGGAATGGATAAGATTCAAGTTTATGAAAAAAAATTATTAGAGTATGGGACAAAAAAACTTAGCGAAATAAACGGTTTAAGAATTTATGGTACTGCTGAAAATAAAACTTGCATTTTTTCCTTTTTATTAAACAATATTCCACCCTATGATACAGGAGTAATTTTGGATAAATTTGGTATTGCAGTACGAACTGGTCATTTTTGTACTCAACCTATCTGGGATCATTATAGGGTTGATGGCGCTGTTAGAGCATCTTTAGCTTTTTACAATACTTTTGAAGAAATAGATTATTTTTGTGAAGTATTAAAGCAAATTCAGAAAATGTTTTATTAAATATGATTATTAATGAAATTCAAGATGAAATTGTTGATGAATTTGCAAGATTTAATAATTGGTTAGACAAGCATAATTATCTAATTAAATTGGGAAAGGATTTGCCGTCAATGGATGAACAATATAAAACAGAAAAAAATCTTATAAAAGGTTGTCTTGTTAAAACATGGTTTTATTCTGAGTTTAGAGATGGCAAAGTTTTTTATTACATGGATAGCGAATCTATCTTAACTAAAGGATTTATTGCTTTATTATTAAGAATTTTTTCTGGCCAAAAGCCAGAAGATATTGAGAGGGCTGATTTATATTTTATTGATAAAATAGGTCTAAAAGAACATTTTTCGCCCTTCCGGGCCAATAGTCTTTTTAAGTTGGTTAATAAGATAAAGTCAGAAGCAAATCTTTATAAAATTAATAAATCAAAATAAATAATTTAATTTAAACATATGACTCAAAATATACAAACACAGTGTCCGATTTCTCGTCACTCCAAACAGTATTTAATCTATAATAGTTCTTTAAAATTTTGCAGAACCGTTTATGCTGTTTTGGTCTTAATTGCCTTTTTCCTTCGTAATCAGTGGTTGCTTTTAGCAACTATTATTTTGATGTTTTTAAGAATTTTTTCAATTAAACTTGATTTTCCTTATCAATTTCACGCTCTGTTTTTAAGAAAATTATTAAAAGATAAATCAAAACCAGTTTTAAAAGAAAGTAGTGAATTAAATTTTGTTTTTGGCATGATGAGCCTTTTGCTTTTAATTGGTTTTGTGTTTATTTATTTTGGGAAATTTGTTAAGGCCGCTTGGATTTTTATATTAGTAATAGATTTATTAATGTTTTTAGCAGTTTTTGTTGGTTTTTGTTTGGCGACATTGATGTATGTTTTTTACAAGAAGTATATAAAAAGATAATTTATGGAGAAAACTGAGACATCGCAAACAAAAAAACCAGGAGAAGTAGGTTATTTAAACAAAAATTGTTGGTTGGTCAGGTCTTTGGGTTATTCACCTTATCGGCGCTGTCAATATTGTCAATTGAAATTCAGGCATTGTTTATTTTTACATTATCAAATAATTAGTTTAGTCTTAGTTTTTTTTATTTTTGTCACCGCCTTTATATTAGAAAGAAAAATTTCAGAATTAATAATTATTTCTGTTTTTGTATTTATTATTGTTTATGGTTATTTCTTTAACAAAAATACAGACAAACTTATCCGGGCCAATTTTAATGAAAGAAAGGTTAAAGAGTCTTTGGAAGATTTAACTGAGAATTTAGAACAAAAAGTGAGAGAGCAGACAAGAAACATTGAAGTTCTTTTAGAGATGAAATCAGAATTTCTAAGAATAGTTAGCCATCAATTAAGAACACCTGTTTCAATTATTATGGGTTATCTTTCAATGATTCAAGAGGGAACAATTAAAGGAGAGAAAAGAATAAAAGAGATTATTAATAAAGTTTTTTTATCTGCTCAAAGATTAGTGACAATTTTAGATGATATATTAATTGCTCAAGAATTAGTTGGCCAAAAACCAATTTTAAGTTTGCGGCCCTGTCAAATTGAGAAGATTATTGCTAAAGTGATTAATCATTTTCAGTTTGTCGCGAAGCAAAAGAAAATTAGTTTAGAATTTGTAAAACCCAAACAATCTTTGCCTCCAATATTATTAGACGAAGAAAGATTGGGCAAGGCTATTTCAAAAATAATTGATAATGCAGTTCTTTATACTGAAAAAGGAGGTGTAGTTGTAAAAATTGATTTGATAAAGGATTATCGAGGTGATGTTCTTGAAATTAAAATCAAAGATACGGGTATTGGTATTAATAAAGAAGATAAAGATAAAATTTTTTTAATGTTCTCTAGAGGTAAGAGAGCAACAAACATTAATCCTAATGGCTCTGGTTTAGGTTTATACATTGCTAAAGCCTATATTGAAGCACATCAAGGGAAAATAGGGGTTCAAAGTGAAGGTGAAAATAAAGGCACTACATTTGTGATTACCTTGCCTATACCTAAATAAAATTTAAATTAATTTGTCAAAAAGAACATTTTTTGATATACTTAAAAAACTCAATTTAATTAAAGGTCGAATTTTAAACTGAGAAAAAAATAATATGGCAAAACAAATTGCTTTTATTCTAATTGCTTTATTAATTATTGCTGCTGTTTTTATCTTTGTTTGGAAAATAAAAGCTCCCACCTCAACACCATCTCCGGGAGAAACTGCTCAAAAAGGAACAGTTGGACCAACCCTTAAAAAAGAAACCAAGGAAATTCCTGATTGTGGAACAATCAGTTCTGTTAAATCGAGCGAATCAGAACAGGCGGCTAAATGTTGGGAAGAGAAATTTAAAAATTGTCAGCCAGCCAAAGTGGTGATGAATTTAAATTTACCCAATAGCGAGCCAATAGTTTATTATTCAGAGATTATTGGACCAGGCGAGGGAGAACATATTTGTCAGGTAAAATCTAAATTTTTAAACAACCCCAACCCTGAATGGATTAATAAAGAAATGATTTGTAATTATGATAATTCATTGAGTTTTGATGTGGCTAGCCAAGATATGCCTGAGCGCTGTAGTGGTCCACTGATTGATTTATTAAAAACAAGAAAATAAGTTTTGCTTGACAAAATCAATTTAAATCTTATAATATAGTCAGCATTTTCAAAAGGAGGTGAAGAATGGAAAAGAGAAAGAGGAATTTTTTGATTGTTTTGTTTATTTTGGTTATTTTTTTAGCTGTGGCTTTGTTTTGGTACTTTTACATTGGGCCGACATTGATTTATTTGTTTGTGATTTTATTGTTATGGGTGATTGCTTATTATTTGCCGGTCAATCCATTAAGCGATCCATCTACTAGTATTTCTTATCAACTATGGCTGCATGAACTGCAATCTAGATTGAAAAAAGGGGATCATTAAGACCCCCTTTTTATTTGGCATAATTGAAATAAAGAGAAAAATAGGTTAAAGTAGAATTAAACCATGTTAGAAAACAGCGTTGAAACAATTTTAAGCGTTAAAAATTTAGAAGTGGTTTTAAATAAAGAAAAAATTATTAGTAATTTATCATTTGAATTAAAACAAGGGGAAACCTTAACAATTTTAGGACCAAATGGCGCTGGTAAAACAGTTTTATTAAAAACCTTATTGGGCTTTTTCCCTTATCAAGGCGAAATTAAATGGCGCGCCGATGTTAAAATTGGTTATGTTCCTCAAAGAGTTCCGTTTGTTAGAGATATTCCTTTATCAGCAGAAGAGTTTTTTGAATTAAAAACAAAGAAGAAAGAGGAAATTAAAGAAATTTTAAAAATTATTGGATTTGGCACAGAAATTTTAAAAAAGAATATTAATGAAATTTCTTCTGGTCAATATCAAAGAATTTTAATCGCCTGGGCTTTGTTGGGCGAACCAGATATTTTATTGTTTGATGAACCAATTAGCGGCATTGATATTAGCGGCAAAGAAACCATTTATCAGTTTTTAGATAGATTAAAAAAAGAAAGGGGATTAACAATTATTTTGGTGACTCATGATTTGAGTGTGGTTTATAAATTTGCTGATTATGTTATTTGTTTAAATAAATGTCCTGTTTGTCAGGGCGCGCCAAAAGAAGTTTTAAGTCCTGAAACAATTAGCCAATTATATGGCCAAGAAGTAAAATTCTATGAACACTATCATCAACACTAATTTTTTACCAATTTTGATTTCTGGGATTTTGGTTGGCGCAGTGGCTGGTTATTTGGGCTCTTTAATGCTTTCGCGTCGTATGACCATTGTGGTTGATCCTTTATCTCATTTAGCATTGCCTGGTGTGGCTTTGGCTTTGCTTTTAGGACAAGACATTTCTTTGGGCGCTTTTTTGTTTCTTTTTATGGGCATGCTTTTGATTTGGTTTTTAGAAACAAGAACTGGCTTACCAACTGAAACGGTGATAGCCATTTTATTTTCAGTTTCTTTAGCCATCACCTTTTTGTTTTTATCAGAAGAACAAATTGAAAAAGCACTATTGGGTGATATTGCAAAAATTGGCTTTAAACAAGCAATTGTTATTGTTTCGGTTTGTTTAATTATTTTTTTAATTCTTCAAAAAATCTATCAAAAATTAGTTTTAATTAATATTTCTGAAGATTTAGCCAGGGCAGAAGGTCTTCGTCTTAAAAAATATCAATTGCTCTATTTATTAACTATTGCCACAATGGTGGCTTTAAGCGTAAAATATGTTGGTGGATTATTGGTGGCTGGTTTAACTGTTTTGCCGGCTGCTTCAGCAAGGAGTTTGGTGAGGAATTTAAAAATGTATCAAATTTTTAGTTTTCTTTTGGGTGCCTGTTCTGCTTTGTTAGGAATTTGTCTTTTTAAGATAACCAATTTGGCAGTTGGACCATTAATTATTATTTCTGGTTTGTTCTTTTTTATCATTTCTTTAATTTTCAAAAAAATATATGAAAAATAAAATTTATTTTTTATTAATTTTTTTCTTTATTTTTTTCTTTAACTTTTTTCCACAAAAAAGCCTGGCTTTAAACAAAGTTGAAATTTATTTCTTTTGGGGTCAAGGTTGTCCCCATTGCGCGCAAGAAAAACCATTTTTAGAGGAATTAAAACAGAAGTATCCAGAGTTAATAGTTAAAGAATTTGAGGTTTATTATAATAGAGAAAATCAAGAGTTATTCAAAAAAGTTACCCAGGCTTATAAAACTCAGCCAGTTGGTGTGCCGATGACTTTTATCGGTAAAGATTTTGTTGTTGGTTTTGGCACAAAAGAAACAACTGGCAAACAGATTGAGAATTTAATTCAAAATTGTTTAACGAATATTTGTCCCTCGCCAGAAGAAATTTTGGCTGCCGGAGGAATTGATAAATGGAAACCGGAAGAAAAAAAAGAATTCACCATTCCAATTTTTGGAAAAGAAATTAAAATTTCTTCTCAATCTTCTTTGCTCTTTTTAGGAACAATTTTGGGTTTGGCTGACGGAATTAATCCCTGCATGTTTTCTGTCCTTTTGTTTTTACTCACTTATCTTTTGGCTATTGGTTCAAAAAAAAGAGCAATAAAAGTTGGCCTGGTTTTTACTTTGGGCGTCTTTGTCATTTATTTTCTTTTTATGCTGGGAATGATTAATTTGATTTCTTTAATTAGTTTTATTCAAAAAATAAAAATTGTCATTGCTGTTTTTGCCTTAATTGCCAGTTTGATTTTAATCAAAGATTTTTTTGCCTACGGAAAAGGTATTTCTTTGGAAATTCCAGAAAGCGCCAAGCCAACGATTGAAAAATTAATTAAAAGAGGAACCATTCCTTCAGCAATTTTATTGGCCCTTTTATCCTCTTTAGTTGAACTTCCTTGTACTGTCGGAATTCCTTTAGTTTATACCACTATTTTAGCCGAAAGGGTTGGAGCCCACATTCCATATTTAATCTGGTACAATTTCTTTTTTATCATTCCTCTATTAATTATCATCACCGGAGTTGCTTTGGCTTGGGTTCAAGTTGAAAAAATTGAAAAATGGCGCTTAAATTTCCGAAAATATATGAGATTATTAGCTGGTTTGATTTTGTTATTTTTGGCCATTGGCTTATTAGTTGGTTGGTTTTAATTGGATAATTATGATTGAATTTGCGGTTTTAAAAAAATCAAAAAAAAGTAAGGCTAGAATTGGCATTTTAAAAACAGCGCATGGCTTAATTGAGACACCTAGTTTAGTACCAGTAGCCACTCAGGGAACAATCAAAACCTTAGATTCAATTGAGACCATTCAAACAAAAAGCCAAATTTTAATTTGTAATACACTTTATTTACATTTAAGACCCGGCGAGCAACTGATTAAAGAAAATGGCGGTTTGCACAAGTTTATGAATTGGCCCAAACCTTTAATGACCGACTCTGGCGGGTTTCAAGTTTTTAGTTGGGGTTTTGGCCGGGATTGGGGAGTGGGAAAGATTCTTAAACAAAAAAATAAAGAAAAGATTAATTTAAAGAAGAAACCACAATCATTAAAAATTACTTCAGCAGGCGTAATTTTTCGTTCGCCCTTAGATGGCCGAGAATTATTTTTAGGACCAAAAGAGTCAATTAGAATTCAAGAAAAATTGGGCGCTGATATTATTTTTGCCTTTGATGAATGCACTGCGCCTTTGGCTGATTATCAATATACAAAAAGTTCGCTTTTAAGAACCCATCGCTGGGCAAAAATTTGTTTGGCAACCAAAAGGACAAAACAGGCCTTGTTTGGTATTGTTCAAGGAGGTAAATATCAAGATTTAAGGAGGGAAAGCGCTCGGTTTATTGGTAGTTTACCTTTTGCTGGTTTTGGAATTGGCGGTGAATTTGGCGATGATAAAAAGAAAATGATTGAGATGATTAATTTAACTCTTAAAGAATTGCCCCCAGAAAAACCGCGCCATCTTTTGGGTATTGGTTATTTAGAGGATATTCCCAAAATAATTAAAGCCGGTATTGATCTTTTTGATTGCATTGTGCCGACTCATTATGCCAGACGCGGGATTGCTTTTACCAGTCGGGGTGAATTAAATTTGCGACAAAAAAAGTTTTTGAAAGACAAAAAGCCACTTGATCAAAATTGCGCTTGTTTTGTTTGTCAGAGTTATCAAAGAAATTATCTTTGCCATCTTTTATGCGCTAAAGAAATTACCGCCTTAAAGCTTTTGACTTTTCATAATCTTTACTTTTTTAATACTTTTGTTGAAAAAATTCGCCAAAAAATTAAACAAGGCAAATTTTAGAAAACCAAAATTACAGTTGTCATTTTTGGCAAAATATTAGAAAATAGAATAAGATGTTTATTAAAGGTCTTAGATATTTATTAATTAATTTAATTTTATGGAAATAGAAACTAAAAAAATTGAGATTTCGCGTTCGCTTTATTTAATTTTAATTCTTTTAGTTTTAGGTATTTTAGCCGGTATTGGCGCCAATATTATTTATAAATTTTGGCCACCCGATTATTATCGAGAAATTAGCGTGGCTGCTGAAGGAAAGGTTTTTGTTAAACCCGATGTCGCGCTTTTAGAATTGGGGGTGAAAAGTGAAGCCAATAATGTAGCAGACGTTGTTAAAGATAATACCGAAAAAATGAATGCTGTATTGGCCGGAATTAAGAATTTAGGAGTTGAAGAGAAAGATATTAAAACTATCAAATATAATTTAGCGCCGCAGTATGATTGGACAGAAAAGGGTCAGAGAATTTTTCGTGGTTATGTTTTAGAACAGCAAATCAGAGTGAAGATTAGAGACTTTGGAAAAATTGGCCAAATTATTGAGCAAGCCACTGCGCAAGGCGCCAATTTAGTCAGCGATTTAACTTTTACCATTGATGATCCGGAAAGTTTACGAAGTCAAGCTAGAGCTGAGGCAATTAAGAAAGCCAAAGAAAAAGCCAATGAAATCGCTCAACAGAGTGGCATCAAGTTAAAGAAAATAGTTAATATTTATGAGGGACAATATTATTTACCAACACGAACTGAATCTTTGTTAAAAGAAGGCGCTGCACCGAGTTTTAGTTTAGCGCCAGAAATTGAGAGTGGTCAATTAGAAATAAGTGTGCAAATTACTTTGGTTTATCGAATTAAATAAATTATGAGCTTTTTAGATAAAATTTTAGGCGGCAATATTTTATATTATCCAGGTTGTTTGACTAAATTTGTGGCTAAAGATTTGGCAGAGCGTTATGAGAAAATTTTAAGAAAAATAGGAATTGATTTTATTAAATTGTCTGAGTTAGAGTTGTGTTGCGGTTCACCAGCCTTAAAAGCTGGTTATCATAATGATTTTAAAGATTTGGCTGAAAAGAATTTAAAGATATTTAAAGAACATTCAATTAAAAAAATCATTACCAATTGCCCAGCCTGTTTTTTGATTTTTAAAAAGGAATATAAAAATGTTTTAGGTAAAAAATGGGACATTGAAGTGGAACACATTACTCAAACCCTCGCCAAGAAAATTGGCAAATTGGGAATTAGAAATTCTAATCGCGGAGCGATTAGCTACCATGATCCTTGTCATTTAGGCAGACAAATGGGTGTGTATGAAGAACCGCGACAAATATTAAAACAATTAGGTTATGAGATTATAGAAATGGAATTAAATCGTAAGGAGAGTTTTTGTTGTGGTGGTGGCGGCGGTGTTAAATCAAATGAACCTGAATTAGCCAACCGAATTGGCCAGGAGCGAATTAAGCAAGCTCAAAAAACTGGCGCTAAAATTCTTTGCACTGCTTGCCCTTTATGTTATCTACATTTAAAAGAAAATGCGTCAGAAGAGATTGAAGTGAAAGAATTAAGTGAATTATTTGAATAATAATTTATGAAAGGTTTAGATGAAAAAACTGTTAGAGAGTTGAGAAAAAAATATGGTGAGAATGCTATTTTAGGCAAAGAAAAAGTTAATTGGTTTTTAGTTTTAATTGCTCAATTTAAAAATCCTTTAATTTACATTTTACTATTTGTTGGTTTTATCTCCCTGATTTTTAGGGAGTTTTTTGATTTTGTCTTAATCATTACTGTGGTTGTTTTAAATACTTTGATGGGATTTTTCCAGGAATATAACGCCAGAAAAACACTTTTGGCTTTAAGGGCTATTTTAAAACCAAAAGCCATGGTGATTAGAGAGGGTAAGAAGAAAATTATTGAAACAAAAGATTTGGTGCGAAACAAAAGATTTGGTGCCGGGTGATTTGGTTATTTTGGTTTTAGGAGATAAAGTGCCGGCTGATGGTAAGTTGATTCAGGGAGAAATTTTGGTTTCCGAAGCCATTTTAACTGGCGAAGAAGAGCCTGTGGTCAAAAAAGAAAATTCCTCTTTGTTTATGGGTACAGTTGTTTTGGCTGGCAAAGGGATAATGTTGGTTGAAAAAATTGGTCAAGAGGCAGAAATGGGTAAAATTGGTAAATCATTGATTGAGATTAAAGAAGAAAAAACGCCCCTACAAAAGAAATTAGATGTTTTATCAAGAAATTTGGCTTTAATTGTTTTGGCTGTTTGTTTTTTTATTTTTCTTTCAGAAATTTTAAGAGATGGCGCATTTATTAAAGCTTTTCAAATAGCCATTGTTTTGGCAGTGGCCGCTATTCCTGAGGCAGTGCCAGTAATTATTACAGTAATTTTGGCTTTGGGTATGAAAAGAATTTTAAAGAAACAGGGTTTAATTAAAACTCTTTTAGCCACGGAAGTTTTAGGTTCAACCTCAGTGATTTGTCTGGATAAGACAGGCACATTAACTGAAGGAAAAATGAAAGTTGTTAAAACTGAGCTCATAGAAAAAGAATCGGCTGCCTTAGCAATGATTTTAAATAATGAACAGAAAAGCGGTTTAGAAGTAGCTCTTTTTAATTTTGGAAAAGAGGTTTTAGGTGAAAAAGGTCAAAGAAATTTAGATGAAGAAAAAGAAATTTTTGAAGAGCCATTTGATAATGCCAAAAAATACTCTTTGAGTATTTGGCAAATAAATACAAAAACAATTGCTTTTTTAACTGGCGCGCCAGAAATTATTTTAGAATTTTGTCAGATTAATCAAACAGAGAAAGAAAAATATCTAAAAATTTTTGATAATTGGGCAGAAGAAGGTTTAAGAGTGGTGGCATTGGCGCAAAAAGAGAAAGGCGATTTAAAAATAAAAAAGGATTTTCAATTCTTGGGATTAGTGGGAGTTTTAGATCCGCTTCGGTCAGAGGTTAAGGAAGCCATAAAAATAGCCGAGCAAGCTGGCATTAAAATAAAAATTGTCACTGGCGATTATGGCAAGACAGCGGAAAAGGTGGCAAGGAATTTAGGATTAAAACTTGAACCAGAAAACATAATGACTGGCCAAGAATTAGAACAAATCTCTATTGAAGAATTAAAAGAAAAAATTGATAAAATAATTTTATTTGCCCGAATTTCTCCCCACCAGAAAAGAAAAATTATTAGCGTTTTGCAGCAGAAAGGCGAAGTAGTGGCAATGACGGGTGATGGTGTTAATGATGCTTTGGCTTTAAAAGAAGCCGATATTGGTATTGCTGTGGGTGAAGCCACAGATGTGGCTAAAGAAGCAGCTGATTTGGTTTTGTTAGATAGCAATTTTCAAACAATTGTGAATACTTGTGCTGAGGGTCGATTGATTTTGTCTAATATCAAGAAAAGCATTGGTTATGTTCTTTCTAATTCTTTTTTAGAAATAGCAGTTTTATTTTTAGCTGGCATTTTTAGGTTTCCGCCACCTTTAACCATTGCGCAGATTTTATATTTACATTTAATTTGCGATGGTCCTCCAGATTTGATGTTTGCTTTTGAATCCAAAGAAAAAGATTTAATGCAGCGTTCGCCAATTAATATCAAAAAAGAGACGATTTTGGATAAATTTTTGCTTTCTTTAATTTTAATTATTACTTTAGTTGTTTCTTTAATCAGCGTTTTTATCTTTTTCCAATTAGGAGCTAAAAATGGCGATTGGCAGTTAGCTAGCACATTAATTTTTGCTATTTTGGCTTCAATTGATTTAATTTATGCAATTTCTTTCAAGAATTTGAGAAAACCAATTTATAAAATGGAGAATTTATTTTCTAACAAATTTTTATTTTTAGGAATTTTTTATGGATTTTTGCTTTTGCTCTTGGCGATTTATCTGCCGCCCTTGAATAAAATTTTAAATACTATTCCTTTAACACTTAGCCACTGGTTGTTGGTAATTGGTATGGGCATTTTGACAACCTTAATTTTAGAATTAACCAAAAGTTTATTTCAAATTTTTAATAATGAGAAAAAATAAAAATGGCAGAAGTTTTTTGGCACAATTTAAATATTGCTGAAATAGAAAAAATTCAAAGAACGAATTTAAAAGAAGGATTGACCGAGAAAGAGGTGGTTGTTCGAAAAAGAGAATTTGGACCAAATGAACCTCCAGAGAAAAAACCGCCTTCTTTGTTTGAATTATTTTTTAAACAATTTGAAAGTCTTTTAGTTTTAATTTTAGTTTTTGCCGGTATTTTAGCTTTGTTTTTTGGCGAGTTCACCGATGCTTTAGCTATTTTTTTAATCGTTTTATTAAATGCCATTATTGGCTTTTATCAAGAAAGGAAGGCGAGTAGAATTTTTCAAGAATTAAAGAAAATTTTGAAAATGGAGGCGCATGTGATTCGGGACAAAAAAGAGAAAATTATTAATGCAATAGATTTGGTACCGGGCGATATAGTAATTATTTCAGCCGGCGACAAAGTGCCAGATTAGGTCCATTTGAGTGGCTAATTTTGATTTTGTTTGGTTTAATAAATTTGTTTTTATTTGAAATTACTAAATTTTTCTTAAAAAGAAAAAGAATAAATAAAAATTATTAACGAAAGCCAAATAATCTTTAGAAAACTAATTGAAGATAAATTGATCTTTTTGAAAAATTAAATTAGAATTAAGTAAATTTATGTTTAAAAAAATTTTAGTTTTAGTAATAATTTTATTTTGTGCCATAGGCGGCGGTTTTTATTTTAAATGGAAAAGTTTCCCAAAAGAAAGTTTAAAAACCAACATAGCCAATCCTGCTTCGGTTTTTTGTGAAGAGCAGGGCGGTCGGTTAGAAATAAGAAAAGATAAAGAAGGCAATGAAAGAGGTTTTTGTCTTTTTGATGATGGTTCAGAGTGCGACGAATGGGCATTTTATAATAAAGAATGTCAAAAAGGCGAGAGGTTTTGTAAAGATTTATGTGGTGACGGAATTTGTCAAGAAATTGTTTGTTTAGCCGTTGGCTGCCCTTGTGCTGAAACAAAAGAAAGCTGTCCTGAAGATTGTCAAAAACAAAAAGTTTTGCTTTACTATTACAATCCAGAAAAAGATAAAGATGAAAATGGAAACATCAAATGTTCCAGAGATGGTTTGGTAGCTATTGAGCGAGAAATTTTAATTTCGCCAACTCCAATTAAAGATACTATAGAACTTTTATTAAAAGGAAAAGAAAATTTAACTGAAAAAGATTTGGCTCAAGGAATTACCACTGAATATCCCTTGGAAGGATTTAAACTAAAATCAGTCAATTTAAAAGAAGATGGAACTTTAATCTTAGAATTTGCGGATCCATTAAATAAATCTGTGGGAGGAGCTTGTCGGGTGGGTATTTTATGGTTTCAGATTGAAGCCACAGCTAAACAATTTCCAGCAGTGAAAAAAGTTCAATTTTTGCCAGAGGAGTTGTTTCAGCCATAAAATAAATCTAAAATATTTTTGACAAAAATATTTTTTTTAATTATTAATAATTAAATAAAGAACTTTAAAAATTAAAAAAGGAGGTGTCGGAGATGAGGTTGAGTGAATGGCGGGTATTTTGTTTTTTAATTTTTATTTTTGTGCCAATAGTGAAAGCTGAAAAGCCAACAATGATTTATAGCGAAAGATTGTGTGCTGATTTTTTAAATTATCAATGTTATGTTGTAAAAACAGAAAAATGGGAGAATCTTTTTCCTGATGCGGAATTACGCGATTTAATTCAAAGAATTAATCGTCAGAATACTGTATTGGTGCCTGGTCAAAAAATCGCTATTCCACGGCAAATAACTGGTCGGTCTTATTTGGATTTGGCGCCTTTTCCGCAGTCGGTTTGTTATTATGATTTTGATAAAGAAGTTTGTTTTTTAGCCAAAGGTGATGCAGTTGAATATAGTGAGGTTAAAGAAAAAAATGATTGGCTAATGCCTTGTATTCAAGGTAAAACAATTATTTTTGATCCGCATCATTTGGCTTTTGCCGCTTACAATCAAGAAGGTGAATTGGTTTATTGGGGGCCGGCTGTGGGTGGTCAGAAATTTTGTCCAGACATAAAAAAACCTTGTCAAACACCGCAAGGCAATTTTCAAGTGGTTTATAAAACCGGCGCTAATTATCATTCTAAAATTTATCCAGTCGGTTGCCGTGGTAAAGAATGCGCGCCAATGCCTTATGCTGTGTTTTTTGAAAATGGCGCCGCTTTTCATGCTGGTTTGTTGCCTGGAAGAAATGCTAGTCATGGTTGCGTTCGGCTTTTTTTAAAGGATGCCCAATGGCTGAATGAATTTGCCGAAATTGGCACTAAAGTTATTATTAGGCCATATTAAAAGCCCGACGGATTAATCCACGGGCTTTTATTTTGCTAAAAAATAAATTTATGTTAAAAAGAATTAATAGATTAGAGTTTAATTTTTTAAATGAAAAAAGTTGTTAAAACAAAATTTCAGAATAATTTGCGTGAAACAATTTTAAGCGCACTCCAACCATTGGGTGGTATTGATAAGTTTGTTAATAAGGGCGAGGTAGTTTTGCTCAAACCGAATTTTAACACAGCTGATCCTTTTCCTGCTTCAACTGATTTTGAATTTTTAAAAGAAGTAATAAAAATTATTTATGAAAGAGAACCAAAATTAGTGATTGTTGGCGATAGTTCAACAATGAGTTTAAATACGAGAAAAGTAATGGAGAAATTAGGTATTTTTAAATTATTAGATTTAGAACAACCACCGCGCATTTATGTTTTTGAAGAATTAAAATGGATTAAAAAAGAAATTTCTGGCGGTAAATATTTAAAAGCAGTTTCTCTTACTGAAATTTTAGATCGAGTGGATAAAATTATTTTATTACCTTGTTTGAAAACGCATAAATATGCTCAATTTACTGGCGCTTTAAAATTGGCTGTTGGTTTGGTTAAGCCCAGTGAGAGAGTAAAGTTACATCTCCTACATTTGCAGGAAAAAATTGCTGAAATAAATACCCTTTTTCAACCCAATTTGATTTTAATGGATGCTAGAAAATGTTTTATTAATCGTGGTCCGGCTGAAGGCGAAATTAAAGAGCCAAACTTAATTTTAGCTTCTGACGATCGAATAGCCATTGATGTGGAAGGAATTAAAATTATTCAATCATTTAAAGGTAATTCTTTAAACAAAATTAATCCTTGGGATTTGCCGCAGATAAAGAGAGCAGTTGAGTTGGGTGTGGGCGTGAGAGGAGCAGCTGATTATCAGGTTTTAGAATAAATTTAAAATAAAAAGGTCAAAAATAAATATAAATAAATTAAAAATAAAATTTTATGAAACAATTTTTAATAGAAAATCAATGGCTTATTTTATTAACCATTTGTTGGGTGTTGCCTTGGAAAGCAGTGGCTTTGTGGCGAGCAGCCAAGAATAATCATAAAATATGGTTTATTGTTTTGTTTTTACTAAACACCTTAGGTGTTTTAGAAATTGTGTATATTTTTGGTTTCAGCAAAAAATCCACTCCTAAATTAAGTGATAATTTGTCAGAAGAGAAGAATTTATAATGAATGCTTTTCAGCAACTTTATCAAGAACTAAAAACAAAATATGGAAAGCCACAGGGTCAATGGCGCTTATGGTGCCATCGGCCTAAAACAAAAAAACAAAGAGAAGAGGTAATTATTGGTGCTATTTTAACGCAGCGCACTAATTGGCGCAATGTGGAGCGCGCCCTGGCTAATTTAAAGAAACAAGGCTTTTGTTCTTTATGGAGTATTGTGCGACAGGATAAGAGGAAAATAGCACCACTAATTAAACCAGCTGGCTTTTATAAAACCAAAACCAATTATCTTTTTAATTTGGCTGAATTTATTCTTAAAAAATATGGCAATTTAGAGAAGATGAAAAAAGTAAATTTTTCTGAGTTACGAGAACAGTTATTAAAATTAAAAGGTATTGGTCCAGAAACAGCTGATAGTATTTTACTTTATGCTTTGGACAAACCAATTTTTGTCATTGATGAATATACCAGGCGATTGTTAAAAGAGCGTCAGTTAGCTAAAAATTTTTCGTATCATTATTTACAAGAGTTGTTTGAGAAGAATCTTAAAAAAGATTATCGGCTATATCAGGATTTTCATGCTTTAATTGTGATTCACGGCAAAACCAAAAAGTAATTGGGAATTGGGAATTGGGAATTAGGAATTAGGAATTAGGAATTGTTATTTGTTTCACTAAAACTTATAATTTGTTATTATAATATTAGATTACAGACAACCAAGATTAAAGTTTGGCTATGATTAGTAATAATTTATTTTTAAATGAAGAAACCAAAGCCATTATTTGGCAAGTGGTTTTGGATTATCGGAAAAAAAGAGAAAAAGCGCTTTTAAAAAATAATTTAGATTATGAAAAGTTTCGGGAAGAACTTTATCAAATTAAAAAAAGAGCTATTGAACAAATAGCTGATCTTAAAAAACAAGCCATTACTGCCTTCAGAGAAAATGGAATTGAAGTTTTAGAGGCGCGAGATGCTGCGGCTGCCAGAGAAATAATTGAAAAAATTTTAGTTGGCAAAAGAAAAATTATTAAAGCCAAAACCAATACTTTTAACGAGATTGAAACAGAGGGATTTTTGTCAGACAAAGAAGTGACAGAAACCGATTTAGGAGATTTTCTTTGCCAATTAATGGCTGAAGAAGAAATTCATCCAGTTTTGCCAGCGCTTCATTTGACACCAGCAAAAATTAGCCAAAGAATTAAAGAAAAATTTGGTCAAGAGGTTGAATCTCAACCAGAAAAAATTGTCTCTTTTGTGAGGGGTTTATTAAGAGAAAAAATTTCTCAAGCCGAAGCCGGCATTTCCGGCGCTAATGTGGTGACGGCCGATGGCAGAATTTTGATTTTGGAAAATGAAGGCAATATCTCTTTGGTTTCGCGTTGGCCAGAGATTCATATTATTATTACAGGCTATGATAAAATTGTTGAGAATTTAACAGATGCGCTAAAAATTGTCAAAGCCGCGGCTCTTTGGGGAACTGGTCAGGAGTTTCCAGTTTATCTTTCAATTATTTCTGGGCCGTCAAAAACAGCTGATATTCAAAATCAGACAGTTATTGGCGCGCAGGGAGCTAAAAAAGTTTATTTAATTTTGTTAGACAATGGCCGAACTAATTTATTAGAAAATAATTTTGCTGAAATATTGTATTGTATTAATTGTGGTGCTTGTTTGAATTTTTGTCCGGTTTTTCAACAAATTGGTCGTCATTATGGCGCGAGATATTTAGGTTCAAAAGGTATTATTTTTGCGGGCTGGTCAGAAAGTTTTAAAAAGGCAGTTGAAGCCAATTGTTTTGCCTGTACCTTATGTTCGGCTTGTTTTGAAAATTGTCCAATGAAAATTAATTTGCCAGAATTAATGAAAAAATTGCGCTCTTTTATGGAAAAAGAAAACTTGCAGACCGAAGAGAATAAAGCAATGATTGAAAAAATTAGAAAATTTGGCAATCCCTTTGGTAAAATTGAAAAAGGTAAAATTCCTCAAAAACTTTATTGCTGTTAATCAGCCTTACGCGCCATTACCACTATTTGTTTAATTGCCACAACTAAACCAGCCGCTGCGCTAAAAACTACTAAATTGTTAAGTATTGGGATAAGCCAATCAATATAGTTTATTGTATTTAAACCAGCCAGACCAGTGACAATTAAAGCAGTCACCGCTACTAAAAAGGGCGTGCTTTCTTTTTCACTGATATTAAGGAAGCCAACAATTAAACCCAAAAAGAGCAGAATAGTGGTAAGAGCAGGAATTCGACCGCCCAAACCAGCAATGATTGACAGAATTAATCCCAAAATAAAGGCCCAACGACTCAATGTGATGATATTCATATTTTTTAAATTAAATTATTTTTATTCGACCTTTTTATAATTATACTATATTTTATTTGTTAAAACTATAATTTATTGCTAAAATAAAATAGATTTTCCACGCTGTTGTGGACTTGTGCTAGCTCTTGACTTTTTAAAGAATTTGTTTTAAGACTAATTTAGATCTTAAATAAAAAATAAGGAGGTGGAAAATGGAAGGATGGAGAGGGTTTCAGAAAAGGTTGATTTGGCAGAAGCGGTTGAAGAAAGCAGTTGAAGAGATTGGTGAATTAATTGTTATTTTGTTAATGGGATTTCTTTTTGCCTTAGCGTTGGTTAAAGGAATTGAACGCGAGGAAAAAAGGGAATGTTATCAATGGCAGCAATGGGCGCGGGAGTTAAATAATTTTTATTTAACTCCAGTACAAAAACAGCAATGCGACCGCTGGGGCATTCAGGTGGTTGCTCCAGTGAAAAGCATAAATTTGAAAAATTTAGAAAGCCTCTCGCCATAGCGAGAGGCTTTTTGCTTTATTTACTGATTAAATTTTGTTATAATTTAAAAATCATATTAACCCTTTTTTATTGAATTGCTTAAATATGACAAATTGGTTATACTAAATTAATGGCTAAAAAAACAAAGAAAAAAACAAAAAAGAAATCGGTTAAGGAAATCAAGCAGCCGGTTAAAAAACCAAAGCTGGAAAAACCGCAAACAGAAAAAGAAGCAATAAAAAAGACCAAAATTCGGGTAATTGGTTTGGGAGGAGGTGGTGGTAATATTGTTTCTGAAATTGCTGGCCAAATTAGCAAAGCCAGTTTTGTTTTAGCTAATACTGATCTAAAAGCATTGAAAATTGGTAGCCGTAAAGCAATCAAATTTCTTTTTGGCCAAAATTTAACACGTCATTTAGGCACAGGCATGAATCCTGAAATGGGTCGTTTGGCAGCGGAGAATGAAAAAGAAAAAATTAAAAAAATTTGCCAAGGCCAAGACCTTTGTATTTTAGTGGCTTCATTGGGCGGCGGCACTGGTTCAGGCGCGATTACCACTTTTGCCAAAATTTGTAAGAGTTTAGGCAATCTTACTTATGGTATTTTTACTTTGCCTTTTAAATTTGAAGGTGAGAAAAAAATGGAGATTGCCCTCAATGCCTTAAAAGAAGTAAAAAATTATTTAAATATTTTAAGTATTATTCCCAATGAGTTAGTTTTTCAGGCAATTGATAAAAATACTCCTTTAAAAGAAGCGCTTTCAGCAATTAATAATTTTTTAGCCAAAAGTTTAGGCGGTTTGATTGAAACAATTTATGAGCCAGGTTTAATTAATATTGATTTTGCTGATTTCAAAACTATTTTAGAAGGAAGGGGTCGTTTGGCTTATTTAAATACAATTGAAGTTTCGCGCAGCGAATTAAAAAAAGAAGGCGAGAGTAATTTAATCAAAGAAGCAACAAACCAAATTTTAAACTCAACTTTTTATCCATACACAATGCGTGGCGCTAAGGGCGTTCTATTTAATATTATTGGCGAAAAAGATATTTCTTTGGCTGATGTAAATTATATTTCTAAATCAATTGCTGAATTGGCTCATCCAGAAGCAAAAATAATTTTTGGTGTGGCGCCTAATAAAAAGCAATCAGATAAAATCAAAATAATGTTATTAGCCAGTGGTTGTGGGGCGAAATTTTTTACAAATGAGGAAAAAGAGAAAAAAATAAAAAAGAAAACAAGTCCGGTTGTTAAACCTGCTAGAAAACCTGAAAAAATTAAAACAGTTTCTAAAAAAGAGAGAGATCAGCAGCAGAAAAAGAATCAGCCACCTAAAAAAAGAATAAAAATAAAAGTTAAGGACAAATCAACCCAGCTTAATGAAAAAAATAAAGAAGAAATAAGAAAAAATGGTTTACAAGTTAAAAAAGAAATTGAAGAAATGGAAAAGGAAATTATTGAAAAAGAAAAAATTTGGGAAACACCTGCTTTTTTAAGAAAAAAAATTTTTAAAAATGAATAAAAAATATGATTAAAATTGACAAAAAAATTATAAAAAAAATCTATCAGCCTCGGCCGAAAAATGCTAAAAAATATGACTTTGGCCTTTTATTAGTAATTGGTGGTTCTAATTTTTATTCTGGTTCGCCAGCCCTATCGGCTTTGGCTGCTTTTCGGGCTGGTGTTGATATGGTAAGAATTGTTGCGCCTAAACGAGCCGCTGATATTATTGCTTCTTTTTCGCCAGATTTGGCTGCTTATCCCTTAAACGAGGAATGGTTGAGCAAAAAATCATTGTCTGTTTTATTAACTATGACTGAATCAGCTAAACTGGTGGCTAATGGCCGGACAGCTGTGGTTTTGGGTGGTGGTTTGGGTCGTAGTCAAGAGACACAGGAAGCAGTTTTAGAATATTTAAAACAAATTGATACTGATATACCAGTGGTGATTGATGCTGATGCGATTTATGCTGTGGCTAATCAACCGCAGTTAATTAGTGGTCGCCATTTCTTATTTACACCCCATAGTTATGAATTTTTTGTTTTAACTGGACAAAAATTAACGTCAGCATCATTAGAAGAAAAAATTAAAATTGTTGAAACAGAAGCCCGGCGATTAAAAACTACGATTTTACTTAAAGGAGAAACAGATGTTGTTTCTAATGGTCAGCAAACAGCTATTAACCAAACTGGTAATGCTTATATGACAGTGGGTGGTTGTGGTGATACTTTGGCTGGTATTTGTGGTGCTTTATTGGCGCGAGGCGTTGATCTATTTATAGCTGCTCAAGCCGGTGCTTATTTAAATGGTCGAGCCGGTGAAATGGCTGCTCAACAATATGGCGAAGGACTGACAGCCACGGATTTAATTGAGGCCATTCCTTGGGCAATTAAAAAATAAAATTTGTTAAAAATTTATGAATTACGAATTAATTATTATTGGTGGAGGCCCAGCAGGGATAACAGCTGGTATTTATGCAGCCCGCCAAAAAATAAAAACTCTTTTGATCACCAAAGATTTTGGCGGTCAATTGGGCCGTAAGGCAGTAGCCATTGAAAATTATACAGGATTTGAAAAAATTTCTGGCTCAGATTTAATCAAAAAATTTACCGAGCATTTAAAAAAGCAAGCTATTGAGATTAAGATAGATGAGGTGAAAAAAATAGAAAAAGTGGGCGACGATTTTTTGGTTAATACCAAAAATAAAGATACCTTTAAAGCAAAAGCAGTGATTGTTGCTTCTGGCGCTGATCCACGACCTTTAGAAATTCCAGGAGAAAAAGAATTTTTGGGTCGGGGCGTGAGTTATTGCACAACTTGCGATGCGCCTTTGTTTGCCAACAAAACAGTAGCTGTGATTGGCGGTGGTAATGCTGGTTTTGAAGCAGCGATTGCTTTGGCGCAGTGGGCGAAAAAAATTTATATTTTGGAATATAGTGACAAAATAGCTGCTGATTTAGAAAATCAAGAACGCGCTCAACAAACTGGTAAAGTGGAGGTAATTTTAAATGCGCAAGCCAAAAATATTAAAGGAGGGAAAATGGTTGAAACATTAACTTATCAAAATCGGCAGACACAAGAAGAAATTAATTTAGCAGTGGATGGGGTTTTTATTGAAATTGGCACTCAACCAGCCACCTCATTTGTGAAAGGTTTAGTAGAGTTTAATGAGAAAGACGAGATAAAAGTTGATCCTTTTAGCGGTGAAACAAGCACGCCTGGTTTATTTGCTGCTGGTGATGCGGATAATGTGCCATATAAACAAATTGTTGTAGCAGTGGGCGAAGGCGCCAAAGCCGCCTTATCCGCAGTTAATTATTTACGCAAAATAAGTTCTAAGAAGATTTAAAAATGTTCGCTTCTCAGTTTAAATTAAGAGCCAAAAAAACTCTTGATTCTAAAAAGAAACCAACCTTGGTCGTGGAGTTGAGTTGGGACAAGAGAAAAGTTTGGGCAGCTGCACCAGCTGGTACTTCGGCTGGTCGATTTGAAGCTAAACCAAGAAATACAGACATGGCTATTAAAAATGTCAATAAAATTATTGCACCAGCTTTAAAGAATTTTGATTTAACCCAGCAAGAAGCAATTGATAATTTTTTAATTCAACTCGATGGCACAAAGAATAAAGCCAGGTTGGGCGCTAATGCGATCATTGCAGTTTCTTTAGCAGTTTGTCGGGCTGGCGCGGCGCTTCAAGAAATACCGCTTTATCAATATATTCAAAATTTGAAACAAAAAATTAAGAAGAATTACTATACCAAAAAATCGACGATCGGAGAAAAATTGTTATCTTTGCCGAAGCCATGTTTTAATATCATTAATGGTGGCGTTCATGCACCAACTGGTTTGGATTTTCAGGAATTTATGTTAGTGCCGCAAGCTAATTCTTTCGCGGAAAATTTGCGCATTGGCCAAAAAGTTTATCATCAATTAAAGAAAATTTTATTTAAAAAATTTGGTTCAAAAGGAATAAAGATTGGTTTAGAAGGTGGTTTTGTGCCGCCTCTAAACAAACCAGCAGAGGCAATTGAATTAATTTTAATGGCAGCAAGTCAAGCCAAAATTAAACAAACAATTAAAATTTTTTTAGATGTAGCTGCTTCACAATTTTTTAAAAAAAATCACTATCAGACAAAATTTGGTTGTTTTACAGCTGATGAATTAATTGATTATTATGGAGATTTAGTTAAAAAATATCCGATTGGCTCTTTAGAAGATCCATTGGCTGAAAAAGATTGGTCAGGTTGGACAAAACTAATGAAAAGACTTAAAAATATTTTAATTATTGGCGATGATTTAACCGTGACCAATCCGCAAAGAATAAAATTGGCGCATCAGAAGAAGGCTTGTCGAGGTGTAATTATCAAACCCAATCAGATTGGCACGCTTTCTGAAACGCTTAAAGCCATTTGTTTAGCGCAATCTTATGGCTGGACCATTATTGTTTCGCATCGCTCGGGCGAAACACTGGACGATTTTATTGCTGATTTGGCAGTGGGTGTGGGCGCTGATTATATTAAATCAGGCGCGCCTTTTCCCAAAGAGAGAATGGTTAAATATCAACGTTTGGTTAAAATAGAAAAAGAAATTAATTCTTAAAAATTATGGCTAAATTATTTTTAGTACGTCATTTACAATCGCAATGGAATTTAGAAAATCGCTTTACTGGTTGGACCGATGTGCCCTTGAGCCGACAGGCTAATCGGGAAGTAAAGCGAATTATTCGGCAATTAAAAAATAAAAAAATTGATGTGATTTATACTTCGCCTTTGATTCGCAATCAAATTACCACTTTGAAAATTTTACAAGGTTTGAGTTCAAAAAAATATCCCATCTTCCGTCATTTTAAAGGTAAAATGAAAGATTGGGGCAATTTTAAAGAACTTAATCAGAATTATTGGCCAGTTTATGTTTCAGAAAATTTAAATGAGCGTTATTATGGTCGTTTGCAGGGTTTAAACAAAGCGCAAATAATGAAAAAATATGGCAAAACTAAGGTGCAATTATGGCGTCGCAGTTTTACAGTAAAACCGCCTGGCGGTGAGAGTTTAAAAGATACTTATCAGCGGGTAGTGCCTTTTTATCGAAAATATATTGAAAAGGATTTAAAGAAAGGCAAAAATGTTTTAGTAGTCGCCAGTCATAATAGTTTACGGGCTTTGGTAAAATATTTAGAACAAATTCCTGATCAAGAGATTGCTCAATTGGAAATTCCCTATGGCGGAACTAGGGAATATGAGTTTAATTAATTCTCTTGACAGAAATTAGAAAATATTCTATTATTTAGATAAGGTTCTTTAATAACCAGTTAAAAGCTGGATTTTTATATAGTGGTTGTTGAGCAAGAAAAATTTTTAAAAAAGAAAGGAGGAGAAAATGGAACAAAATAAAACACAAACAGTTAAAGTAAGATTGGGAGTTTCAAAAGAATATTATGTGCAAATTAATCCCACAATTTCTAGTATAGACGGCTTTCCAGAAAAATTTGTTGGAGAGTTGATAATTATCAACGGACGTTTATGCCGGCCGTGGGATAGGGTGTTAACGTCAGAAATTAATTATCATGAAATTTTAAATTTGTCTCTTCCGCCAGAAATTTGGCAAGAATTTCAGGACATTTTTAGAATTAATGAAGTATTGTATAAAATAGTGAAAAGAGTGGAGAGACGGAAGGAAACATTACCAACCCTGGAATTAGAAGAAGTTCTTTCAAAAGATGACCCAATTGAGTTAAGGCGGGAGTTAGAGTTGGTAAAAAAAGAGAGAGATGAAATAAAACAGAAGTTGGAAAAAGCAGATGAGCAATTGCATAGGGCAGTGAGCGAAGTTATTGATTTGCAGAAAAAGAATCAGCAATTAGAAGCCGAGTTAGCGGGTGAGAAGCAGTGTTTTAAAGCACTGCGCGAAGTGTTAGAATTGATGCGAGACAGCTGGCAGGTTTTACGGCAGGAACTTGAGGCAGAGTTTAATGTGAAAGAAATAGAAATTATGATGCCGCGCTTGCCAAATTCACATCTTAATTAAGATTAATTAAAAACCAAAAGCCATCTGTGAGAAACAGATGGCTTTTTTATTTCTTGCTAAAGTTCATTTATTTTGCTACTTTGTTAATAGATATGAAAAAAGCGATTTATTTAGATTATGCTGCTACCACACCCATTGATCCACGGGTTTGGCGCGCTTTACAGCCCTATTTTATTCGGCAATTTGGCAATACTATGTCATTGCATTCGTTTGGTCAAGCAGCCAAGCAAGTTTTAGAAGATTGCCGGCAAAAAATGGCTGATTTTATTGGCGCAACAGCTGAGGAAATAATTTTTACTAGTTCAGCCACTGAAAGCAATAATTTAGCGTTAAAAGGTATTGCTTGGGCTAATCGCCACCAAGGCAGACACATTATTATTTCTTCAATTGAACACCCCTGTGTTTTAGAAAGCGCTCATTGGTTGGCGCGTCAAGGATTTAAAATTACTAAATTGCCTGTTGATCAATGGGGTTTGGTGAAAATTAATGAGTTAAAAAAAGCCCTAAAAAAAGAGACAATTTTAGTTTCAATTATTCATGCTTCTAATGAAATTGGCACAATTCAACCAATTGCGGAAATAGGTAGAATAATTAGAGATTTTAATCGGCGTCATCCTCAAAGTCGGGTTTATTTTCACACTGATGCAGCGCAAAGCTTTGGCAAAATTCCATTAAATGTTGATCAAATGAATCTTGATTTATTAACAGCCAGTTCGCATAAAATTTATGGACCAAAAGGTGCGGCACTTTTGTATGTGAGAAAAGGCACTAATCTTGAGCCAATTCTGCATGGCGGTGGCCAGGAGTTTGGTTTGCGTTCCTCAACTATTAATCTGCCAGCCATTGTTGGTTTTACTTTGGCTGCGCAAATCTATCAAAAAGAGAGAGAAAAAGAAAATAAACGTTTAATCAAATTAAGAGACAAACTGATAAAAGGTATTTTAAACACCGTTCCAGAGGCTCATTTAAATGGTCATCCTACAAAAAGATTAGCCAATAATGTTAATTTTTGGTTTAAAGGCGTTGAGGGTGAGTCGTTGGTGATGCAATTGGATTTAAAAGGCGTGGCTGTTTCTACTGGTTCAGCTTGTTCTTCAGCCAAACTTGAGCCCAGTCATATTTTATTAGCCATTGGTTTGAAACCAGAACAGGCGCATGGTTCTTTGCGAATTAGTTTGGGTCGCTGGACAACTGATAAAGAGATTAATTATTTGCTTAAAATATTACCGCCAATTGTTGAGCGGCTAAGAGAAATTTCTGGCGTTTCAGCCATTATTTCTAGAAAAAAATAAAATTATGAAACCATTTTATTCAAAAGAAGTTATTAAAAGATTTACTCATCCTAAAAATTTTGGCCAAATTAAAAACGCTGATGCAGTTGGTGAGGTGGGGAATGTGCGGTGCGGCGATGTAATGAAATTATATTTAAAAATAGAAAAGAAGGGCAAGAAAGAGATTATTAAGGATATTAAATTTCATACTTTGGGTTGCGCCGCAGCCATTGCCACTTCAGATATTGTTTGTGATTTAGCCAAAGGCAAAACAATTAAAGAAGCATTGAAAATTAATTATCAACAAGTTGCTAAAAAATTAGGTTATTTGCCAGCCATTAAAATTCATTGTTCTTATTTGGCTGAGCAGGCTTTAAAAGCAGCGGTGGCTGATTATGAGAAGAGAAAAAAGAAATAAAAAAGTTGTAGTAGCGCTTTCTGGCGGAGTTGATTCAGCAGTAGCGGCAGCTCTTTTAAAAAAAGCAGGCTTCACCGTTATTGGGATTTTTTTAAAATTTTGGTCAGAGTCAAATCAAAATGGCTTGATTGGCACAGCGAATCGTTGTTGTTCGCCTGAAGCAGAGTCGAGAGCGAGAAAAGTAGCAAAAATTTTAAAAATCCCTTTTTATGTTTTTGATTTAAGAAAGGAGTTCAAAAAAAGAATTGTTGATGAATTTCTCAATAATTATAAAAAAGGCATAACGCCCAATCCGTGCGTTGTTTGTAATAAAGAAATCAAATTTGGTTTGTTATTAAAAAAAGCCTTGGTCTTGGATGCTGATTTTTTAGCCACCGGACATTACGCACTTAAGCGCGAAATCAATAGCCGAAGTTTAGCAAAACTAAACCAGGCGCGAAATAACTCTGTTTTTAGCGAGCATCAAAAATCAAAAATTTATCAACTACTTAGGGCAAAAGACAAAGACAAAGATCAATCTTATTTTTTGTGGATGTTAAACCAGGCGCAATTAAGTCGAATTTTATTGCCGATTGGCGATTATACTAGAGCCGAGGTTGAAAAATTGGCTAAAAAGTTTAAATTGCCTGTTTTGCGAGCCAAAAAGTCAGTAGAGATTTGTTTTATTCAAACCAGCATCAATGATTTTTTAAAAAAATATTTAAAAGAAAAACCCGGTAAAATTATTGATACAACAGGCAGGGTTTTAGGCAAGCATCAAGGATTGTGGTTTTATACCATTGGCCAGAGAAAGGGCATTGGTTTGCCTGGCGGTCCTTATTTTGTTTTGGATAAAGATATAAAAAGAAATTTTTTAATTGTCACAAAAAACGAAAAAGATTTATTCAAGAAAGAATTAGTTTGTCAAAAAGTAAATTGGTTGAGCGGTATTGAACCATCTTTGCCATTGCAGGTTATGGCTAAAATACGTTACCGCCAACAACTTGCTTCAGCGACAATTTATAAACTAAAAAATAAAACCTATAAACTGATTTTTAATAAAGCGCAACGCGCTATTACGCCCGGTCAATCAGTGGTTTTTTATCAAAAACAAAATTTGCTGGGCGGCGGTATAATTATAAAATAATATAAATATGATTGATTTACGAAATCAACCAATTAAAAAAGGAATTTTAATTGCTTTTGGCGAGCTGTTTTTAAAATCAAGCGGAGTTCAAAAAATTTTTAAAGAGAAGTTATTAGCTAATTTATCTTCTTTTTTAAAGAGAAAAAAGATTGGTTTTAAAATTTATCCGCAAAGAGAAAGGATTTTTGTGGAGACAGCAAATTTAAAAAAAGCAGTTGGTATAATAAAACATGTTTTTGGTATTGCTTGGTTTAGTCAGGCTATTTTTTTTGAAAAAGCCAATTTAAAAGAAGTCGCTGATTTTGTGGGCCAATTTTATCAGGATTGGATTAAAAAAAAGGAAACTTTTGCTTTGCGAATTAAAAAGAGCAGTGAGATTAAATTAACTCATCAAAAAATTATTGAAACAATTGCTGATAAAATCCAAAGAAAAGTAGATTTAGGAAAACCGCAAAAAGAAATTTTTATAGAAGCCAGAAAAGATGGTTGGTTTTTATATTTTAAAAAACAGAAAGGAACTGGCGGTTTGCCAGTCGGCAGCAGCGGTCGGGTTTTGACTTTAATTTCAGGTGGCATTGATTCGCCGGTCGCTGCTTTTTTAATGGCTAAACGAGGCGCCGAAAATGTTTGGTTGCATTTTCATTCTTTTCCTTTGGTTTCCGCTGCTTCAATAGAAAAAACCAAAGAATTGGCTAAAGTTTTTTTGAATTATCAGCCGCGTTTAAAGGTTTATTTTTTTCCTTTTGGCCAATTGCAAATGGCGATTAAATCAAAGGTGCCACCTCGCTATCGGATTTTGCTTTACCGTCGGTTAATGTTAAAAATTGCCCAAAAAATTGCTCAAGAAGAAAATTGTCTAGCCTTGGTAACTGGCGAAAGTTTGGGACAAGTTAGTTCGCAAACTTTACCTAATTTGTTAATTACCAATCAAAAGATTAATTTACCAATTTTTCGGCCTTTGATTGGTTGGGACAAAGAGGAGATTATAAAATTAGCCCAGAAAATAAAAACCTTTTCCATTTCTCTTAAACCACAAGAGGATTGTTGTACATTATTTACGCCACACCACGCTACAGCTCAAGGCAGTTTATCAGAGATTGAAAAAATGGAGAAAAAATTGAATCTCGGAAGATTAATTAAAAAATCATTTAAAGAAAAAACTATATTTTATTTACCATAAATTTGCTTTATTTTTGCTAATCCAGTATAATAGGTTTAATTTTTATGCCATTAATTTTAACCGATGAAAATTTTGAAAAGGAAATTTCTCAAGCAACCAAACCGGTTTTGGTTGATTTTTGGTTAGAAGGTTGCGGACCCTGTCAGTTAATTGCGCCAATTTTGGAACAAATAGCCAAGGAGATGGCTGAGCAAATTATTTTTGCCAAAGTTAATTTTAAAGATGCCCTAGCTACTCTTCAACGTTATGATATTGTCGCTGCACCAACCGTAATTCTTTTTAAAAAAGGTCAGCCAGTCAGTGGTTTTGTGGGTCTTCAACCCGCTGAAATGATTAGAAAGTGGTTAGTTGATTCATTAAAAAATGATTAATCAAGAAAAAATAGAAGATTTAATTAAAGAATATCAGGCTTACGCTGAAAAAAAAGGGTTTGAATTAAACCTTAATCAAGCCATTGTTAGGGCAGTGGTTAAAAGTTTATTAGAAAGAGAAGAAAAATTTGGTCAGAGATTTTGTCCTTGTCGGCGGATTACTGGCCAGCCAACTGAAGATAAAAAAATTATTTGTCCCTGTATTTATCATCGTAAAGAAATTGAGGAAAATGGTCATTGTCTTTGTCAGTTATTTGTCAAAAAAACTCATCAATAAAAATTTAAGATGTCCAAAGAAATTTTTGTTATAAATTTAAAAGGCGAAAAAGAGCCTTTTTCTTTGAAAAAAGTTTATCAATCAGCCAGAAATGTGGGCGCTTCAAAAGAATTAGCCAGAGAAATTGCTCAACAAATTCAGCAAGAGGTTTATCCAGACATTACGACGAAACAGATTTTTAATAGAATCTATGAGATGTTTTTAGAAAGATCGTTGGTTTCAGCAATTAAATTCAATTTAAAAAGAGCTATAGAAAAACTGGGGCCAACTGGTTTTCCTTTTGAGAAATTTATTGGGAAGATTTTTAATGCCGAAGGATTTGCTGTGAAATTAAATCAGTTTATCCCGGGGTTTTGTAGGATAAGATATGAGATTGATTTTTTAGCCCAAAAAGAAAAATTGGTTTTAATTGGTGAATGTAAATATCATCAATTTCCTGGAGAAAGAGTTGATTTACAAGTGGCTTTGGCTAATGCAGCCAGATTTTTTGATATTAAAAAAGGGAAATTTGCCAATTCACACAATCTTTATAAAAGTATTTTGGTTACCAATACCAAATTTACACCTCAAGCCATTGCTTATTCTCAATGTATGGACATTCAGTTATTGGGTTGGAAATATCCATTCCAACAAGGTTTAGAAAAACTAATTGAAAGGAATAAACTTTATCCCATTACTATTTTACCAGCAGTTTCTTCTCAATTAGCCAAAAATTTAATTGATCAAGGAATTGTTTTGGTACAGGATGTTTTGGGGAAAGAGTTTGCCAAATTGTCCATTGCCAAAAAGCAACGCATTATTAAGGAAGCAGAAATTTTGCTTAAAGAATAAAATTTGCGTTTTTAATAAATTTATTTTATATTATAACTATATGAAAAAAATTACTGCGCAAACGACCTTAGCTGAAGTATTAAAGAAAAAAGGCGCTGCGGAAATTTTATCAAAACATCATTTGCCTTGTTTAAGTTGCGCCTTGGCTCAGTTTGAAATGGATAAATTAACTTTAGGCCAAATTTGTCAAATATATCAACTTGATTTAGAAGCTTTACTTAAGGATTTAAATCAATTATAATTAAAAAAATAATAATTAATTAAACCAAATTATATGAATGAAAAAATAAACAAACTTTTAGTTCCGATTGCTATTTTGGTGGTCGGTTTATTAATCAGCGGCACAATTATTTATTTCAATTGGGACAAAGTAAAAGGTAGGGGTGGAGAAGTTATTTCAGTCCAACAAGCAGCTGATAAAGTTATTGAGTATCTTAATAAAAATTTCTTATCGCTTCAAGGAATGAGCGCTTCATTGGGCAGTAGTACCGAAGAGAGTGGTTTATATAAATTAGTTTTAAAAATCAATGGGCAAGAATATCCGGCCTATGTGACTAAAGATGGGAAATACCTTTTTGTTTATGAACCAATGGATCTAAGTAAAGAATTGACAGCTCAACAAAACCAAACCAATGAAAAGACCACAGCAATGCAAAAAAGAGACAAACCTGATGTTAAAGTTTTTGTAATGTCTTATTGTCCTTATGGTTTGCAAATGGAGAAAGCGTTTTTACCAGTTTATAATTTGCTTAAAGATAAAGCTGAGATGGGTATTTATTTTGTTGATTATATTATGCATGGCAAACAAGAATTGGATGAAAATTTAAGGCAATATTGCATTGAGAAAGAACAAAAAGAAAATTATTATAATTATTTAAATTGTTTTGTGAAAGATGGTAATTCTGAAAAATGTTTAACTGAAGCGAAAATTGATCAAAATAAATTGACTAATTGCATTAAGCAAACTGATGAAGCTTATAAAATTACTCAATCATATAATGATAAAAGCACTTGGTTGAATGGTTATTATCCGAAATTTGCTGTTCAGACTGATTTAAACAAGCAATATGGGGTAAGTGGCTCGCCGACTGTGGTGATTAATGATCAAGTAGTTAATGTGAGTACCCGTTCGCCAGAAGAATTTAAGAAAATTGTTTGCCAAACCTTTACCAATCCGCCAAGTGAATGTTCACAAACTTTATCAACTGATGTGGCTTCTCCAGGTTTAGGTACCAAAACTGGTTCAACTAATAGCGGTGGCAGTTGTCAATAAAATAAATTCATCTAACAATGGTTGAAAAATTACCAAGCAAAATTCGCATTTTTACGACACCTGGTTGTCCTTATTGTTTAAGTTTAAAAGAGTTCTTAAAAGAACAGCAAATTTCTTTTGAAGAAATTAATGTAGCAGGTGACCAAAAAATGATTGATTATTTAATTGAAAAAACCGGCCGAGCTGAAGTACCGATTATTGAGATTGATGGTCAATTGATTGTGGGTTTTGACCGTGAAAAATTAAGCAAACTTTTAAATTTAAATAAAAATTAATTTTTAAATCTATGCCAACTAAAATAGCTATCAATGGCTTTGGCCGCATTGGTCGTCCCACCTTTCGGCGCATTTTAGAACACCATCCCAATTTAGAGGTGGTGGCGATTAATGATTTGACCGAGCCTAAAATTTTAGCCCATCTTTTAAAACATGATTCAATTTATGGCCATTATCAAAAGACCGTTGATTTCTCTAAAGATAGTTTAATTGTTGATGGAAAAGAAATAAAAGTTTTTGCTGAAAAAAATCCAGCCAATTTGCCCTGGCGGAAATTAGGCATAGATATAGTCATTGAGTCCAGCGGTGTTTTTACTGATTATGAAGGAGCCAAACAGCATTTAACTGCGGGCGCACGAAAGGTTATTATTTCAGCGCCCAGTAAAGATCCTGATAAAATTCCCTCTTATGTTTTAGGCGTTAATGCCGATAAATTAAATTTAGATAAATATGATATTGTGGATATGGCTTCTTGCACTACGAATTGTTTAGCGCCAGTGGCTAAGGTTTTGCAAGATCATTTTAAAATTATTAGGGGATTTATGACGACTTGTCATGCTTATACCAATGATCAAAGAATTTTAGATTTGGCTCACAAAGATTTAAGGCGCGCCCGCGCTGCGGCATTAAATATTGTTCCTACAAGTACTGGCGCAGCTAAAGCTATTGGGAAAGTAATTCCTGAATTAACAGGTAAATTAGATGGTATTGCCTTGCGTGTGCCAGTACCAACAGTTTCTATTGTTGATTTAATTTGCCAAGTAGAGAAGAAAACCTCAGTTGTTGAAGTGAATAATGTTTTTAAAGAAGCAGCCAATCGTCAATTAAAGAATATCTTAAAAGTGGAAGAAGGGGAGTTGGTTTCATCTGATTTTATTGGTTCTACTTTTTCAGCTATTGTGGATGCTCCTTTGACCATGGTACAGAATGATTTTGTGAAAGTTTTGGCTTGGTATGATAATGAATATGGTTATTCTTGCCGTTTGGCTGAACTAACTGATTTAATCGCCAGCCAATTAAAGAAATAAAAATAAGAAATTAGACAAAAATGTGGGGCAAAATCTTGCCCCACATTTTTTATTAAGGTATAATAAACTAAAGTTAATTTTATATGCGCGAACTAAATGATTTATATTATCCCACAGAAGAGTTTAAAAAACAAGCCATTCTTAATGACGAGAAAATTTATCAATTAGCGGCTGCTGATCCAATTAAGTTTTGGGCAAATTTGGCTGAAAAACTCTTTTGGGAGAAAAAATGGGACAGGGTTTATGAACAAAAGCCGCCTTATATTCAATGGTTTATTGGTGGCCGTTTAAATATTACTAATAATATCTTTGAGAAAAATTTATTGGGTTGGGAAAAAATTAAAAATAAACCAGCGCTGATTTGGGAGCCCGAGCCAGTTAATGAAAAATCAATTGTTTTGACTTATAGCGACTTATTGTTGGCAGTAAATCGTTTAGCCAATGCTTTGAAAAAATTAGGCGTGAAAAAAGGAGATCGCGTGGGTATTTATTTGCCAATGATTCCCGAAATAGTGATTGCTATGTTGGCTTGCGCTCGTCTGGGCGCAGTTCATTTAGTGGTTTTTTCCGCTTTTTCACCGCCGGCTTTAAAAGAAAGATTGCAGGTTAGTGGAGCCAAAATTTTAATTACAGCTGATGGTTATTATCGACGAGGCGAAATTATTAATTTAAAAGCCAATGCTGATGAAGGAATAAAAGAAACAGCTGTTGAAAAAGTGATTGTGGTTAAAAGAGCCAATAATAAAATTGCTTGGGATGACAAACGCGATCTTGATTATCAAGCATTAGTTAAACAAGAAAGCAGTAATTGTGCGCCAGTTATTCTGGATTCAGAAGATCCTTTTTTTATTTTGCCTGAAAGTGGGACGACTGGTGAGTTTTTGCCTATTTTGCACACTTTGGGCGGTTATACTGTTTATGCTTATTGGACTGGCCAATGGGTCCTTGATTTTCAAAAAGATTCAATTTTGTGGTGTACCTCTGATCCGGGTTGGATTACTGGTCATACTTATACCATTTACTCTCCATTATTAAATGGTATTACTACTTTAATGTTTGAAGGCGCACCCAATTGGCCAACAGCTGATCGTTGGGCGCAGATTATTGAAAAATATAATGTAACAATTTTTTATACTGCACCCACAGCCATTCGTTTGTTTGAAAAAATGGATGGCGGGGTGACCCAAAAATATAAATTTAAAAATTTAAGAGTTTTAGGGTCAGTGGGCGAACCGATTGATGAAACCAGTTGGCTTTGGTATTTTAAAGAAATCGGCAAAGAGAAATGTCCAATAGTTGATACTTGGTGGCAGACAGAAACAGGTGGCATTATTATTTCTTCTTTGCCCGGGATTGGTCCTTTTAAGCCAGCTTTTGCTGGCAGACCCTTGCCTGGAGTAAAGGTTGATATTCTTGATGAAAATGGTCGTTCTTGTAAAGAAAATGAGACTGGTAATTTGGTTTTATTACCGCCTTTTGTGCCTGGCTTGCTTAGGGGTATTTATAATGCGCCAGAAAAATATAAAGAAACCTATTGGAGTCAATATGGTGATCAAATTTATTTTACTTCTGACGGTGCTTTTAGAGATAAAAATGGTTTGATTAGAATTACTGGTCGAGTTGATGATGTAATTAAGGTTTCAGGCCACCGTCTTTCTACAGGTGAGTTAGAAGCAGCTATTAATTTGCATCCGGAAATTCCCGAATCAGCAGTTATTGGTGTGCCAGACAGTCTTAAAGGTGAAGTGCCAGTGGTTTTTGTGGTTTATCAGGGTAAAAAAACTTTGCCGGAAATTAAAAATGAAGTGATTAATTTAGTACAAAAACAAATTGGTCCGATCGCTTTGCCCAAAGAAGTATATTTGGTGAGCGATTTGCCCAAAACCAAATCAGGCAAAATTATGCGCCGGCTTTTAAAGAAGATTTTTCTTAAAGAAGATTTAGGAGATATTTCAGCTTTGGCAAATTCAGAAATTATTGATAAAATAAAAGAAGCTTTAAAAGGTTCCCCAAATAATTAATTTTTAAATAAATTTTTAAAAATATGAAAATCAAAATTTTTATTGAAATACCAAAATATTCCAAACAAAAATTTGAATTTGATGAAGAGTTACAAAAAATAAAATTAGACCGAACACTTTATGGACCAATGTATTTTCCTTTTGAATATGGTTTTATTTTAGATACGCGAGGTGAAGATGGCGATCCTTTAGATTGTGTTTTAATTTCTTCTTTTCCTACTTTTCCCGGTTGCGTGGTTGAGGCAGAGCCATTAGGTGTTTTAATTATGGAAGACGAAGAAGGAATGGATCATAAAATTTTAGCCCGGCCCACCGAGAAAATTGATCCACGTTTAAAGCAATTTAAAGATGTGAACGATTTGCCCGAACATTGGAAAACTGAAATTAAAGAATTTTTTGATAACTACAAGAAATTAGAGCCGAATAAATGGGTTAAATTAAAGGATTTTGCTGATCATACTGTAGCTGAGAAAATGATTGCTGAAGCTCTTGAAAGAGAAAAAAATAAAAAATAATAAATTAAAAAAATTATAAAAAATATGAGCCCCAAATCAACGAAATTTATTCTTTGGTTTAAAGAAATTTGTAAAAAAGATGTACCTTTGGTCGGCGGCAAAAATGCTTCTTTAGGAGAAATGTATTCGCAGTTAAGTCGTCAAGGAGTTAAAGTGCCCAATGGATTTGCTTTGACCACGCAGGCTTATTGGCATTTTTTAAAAGCCAATGCCTTGGATAAAACTCTAAAAGAAATTTTTACTGATTTCAAACCGCAAAGTATTAAAAGTATCCAGGAGACTGGCCAGCGCTGTCGTCAAGCAATTGCCCGGGCAGTTTTTCCTTTAGATTTAAAAGAAGAAATTCTGACAGCCTATCGGCAATTGGGCAAAATTTATGGCCAAAATCCTGACGTGGCTATTCGCACTTCGGGCGTGGCTGAAGACGCACCAACCACTTCTTTTGCTGGTCAGTTTGAGAGTTATTTAAATATCCGAGGCGAAAAGAATTTATTAGAGTCAATTAAAAAATGTATAATGTCAAGTTTTACTGATCGCGCCATTGCTTACCGAGACAAGCACAAAATAGATCAATTAAAATTTGCTCTTTCAGTGGGTGTAATGAAAATGGTGCGTTCTGATCTTGGTTCAGCTGGTATTATGTTTACCTTAGACACAGAGACTGGTTTTTCTGATATTGTAGTGATTAACAGTGTTTATGGTTTGGGCGAGATGATTGTGAAGGGTCGGGTGACGCCTGATGAATTTTTAGTTTTCAAACCAACTTTAGCCAAGGGTTATCCAGCTATTATTAGAAAAGATTTAGGCAGAAAAACCAAAAAATATGTTTATCATCCGCAAGGTGGCGTCAAAGAAGCCAATGTTCCTTTAAAAGATCAATTTAAATTTTCTTTAACTGATGAGGAGATTTTAACTTTAGCCAAATGGGCCGTGATTATTGAAAAACACTATAATTATCCTCAAGATATTGAATGGGCTAAAGATGGCAAAACTGGTCAATTGTTTATTGTTCAGTCACGGCCCGAAACAGTACATGCTGCTAAGAAGGTTAAGGTTTATACTGAATATCAGATAAAAACAAAGAAAGCTCCGATTTTAACTGGTATTGCCATTGGCAATAAAATTGGTCAGGGTAAGGTTCATGTGATTGAGGATGTTTCGCGAATTAACGAATTTCAGAAAGGCGAGATTTTAGTGACCAGGATGACTGATCCTGATTGGGTGCCAATTATGAGAATTGCCTCAGCCATTGTGACTGATGAAGGAGGTAAAACCTGTCATGCGGCAATTATTGGTCGGGAGTTGGGTATTCCAGCAATTGTTGGTACTGGTCAAGGAACCAAAATTCTAAAAAACGGACAAGAAATAACTGTTGATTGTACTTCTGGTTCTGAGGGTAGAATTTTTGAAGGTCGTGTACCATTTACTGTGAAGAAATATGATTTAAAGAAAATTCCCCAATTAAAAACGAAAATAATGGTCAATATTGGCGCGCCTGATATTGCTTTTCAGACTTCATTTTTGCCCACTGATGGCGTTGGCTTGGCGCGAATTGAGTTTATTTTAGCGGAAAAAATTCGGGTTCATCCTTTGGCTTTGTATCATTACCAACAATTGAAAAAACAAAGCAAACAAAATAAAAAAATAAGAGAAATTGTTCAACAAATTGATGAAATTACTATTGAACATAAAGACAAAAAAGAACACTTTATTAAAGAATTGGCTGAGGGCGTGGCGCAGATTGCTGCCGCTTTTTACCCCAAACCAGTCATTGTTAGATTTTCTGATTTTAAAACAAATGAATATCGGGCTTTGGTGGGTGGTGAGTTATTTGAGCCAGAAGAGGCGAATCCTATGTTGGGTTGGCGTGGTGCTTCTCGTTATCATGATCCAAAATTTCAACCAGCTTTTGCCTTGGAATGTCAGGCAATTAAACGTTGTCGCGATGTTTTTGGTCTTAAAAACATTGCCGTGATGGTGCCATTTTGTCGGACCGTGGCTGAAGGTCAGCAAGTGGTGAATTTGATTAGAAAATTTGGCTTGCGCGATTTAAGGGTTTATGTAATGTGTGAAATTCCAGTTAATGTGGTTTTGGCTAAGCAATTTTTGAATATTTTTGATGGTATGAGTATTGGTTCTAATGATTTAACTCAATTGGTTTTGGGTATGGATCGAGACAATGCTCATATTGCTCATATAGGCGATGAGAGAAATCCAGCAGTTAAAGAAATGATTAAACAAGTTATTACACTTTGCCGTCAAAGAAAGAAATATTGTGGTATTTGTGGTCAGGCGCCATCAGATTTTCCTGAATTTGCTGAATTTTTGACCAAGGCTGGCATTGAGTCAATGTCTTTAAATCCAGACACAGTAATGAAGACCATTTTATTATTAGCCAAGAAACATTAATAAAAATTTTAATCTAATGTTTGATATTATTACTTTTGGTTCAGCCACTCACGATATTTTTTTACAGTCAAAGACCTTTAAAATAATTGGTGAAAAGAAATTTATTACAGGTAAAGGTCTTTGTCTTTCTTTGGGCCAAAAAATTGAGATTAAAGATATTTATTTTTCAACCGGCGGTGGCGGCACCAATACTGCAACCACTTTTGCCTCGCAGGGATTTAAAACAGCTTATTGTGGTGTGGTAGGGAATGATCCAGCTGGCGAAGAGGTTATTAAAGATTTAAAAAAATTTAAAATTGATACCCGTTTTGTTTTAAAAACAAAAAAGAAACCAACTAATCTTTCAGTTATCTTAAGCAGTGATGGACAAGAAAGGACAATTTTGGTTTATCGAGGCGCTTCAGAGGAATTAACCAAAAACAAAGTGCCTTGGTCCCAATTAAAAGCCAAATGGTTTTATTTAGCACCGCTTTCTGGAAAACTTTGTGGTCTTTTTGAGACATTGGTGGATTTTGCGCAAAAAAATAAAATTAAAGTAATGGCTAATCCGGGCAATAGTCAGTTAAATTTGCCCCAACAAACCTTAAAAAGAATTTTAAAAAAGATTGATATTTTAGTTTTAAATCAAGAAGAAGCTTCTTTATTAACCAAAATTTCTTATCAACAAGAGGAAGAGATTTTTAAAAAAATTGATGAACTTTCTCCAGGCATAACAATTATGACTAAAGGTCCTGCTGGCGTAGTGGTTTCTGATGGCAATTATCTTTATCAAGCCGAGCCATTAAAGGTAAAAGTAGTAGATAGAACAGGCGCGGGTGATGCTTTTGCTGCTGGATTTTTAAGTGGTTTAATTCAATCTGGTCAGATTGTTTATGCCATTCAATTGGGTATTGCTAATTCGTCAGCTTGTTTACAAAAAATTGGGGCGAAAAATGGCCTATTGAAAAAAAATCAAAAATGGTCAAAAGTTAAAGTAAAGATAAAAAAATTATGATTGATTTATCCAAAATCACCACTCAAGGCAAGGCTATGTATTTGGCTTATGACCATGGTATTGAGCATGGTCCAGTTGATTTAACTGGCAAAAGCCTTAATCCTGATTATATTTTAGATTTGGCAGTTAAAGGTGGTTATAATGCTGTGGTTTTACAAAAAGGAGTGGCAGAAAAATATTATCCAGCTTATCGGAAAAAAATTGCCTTGATTTTGAAATTAAATGGCAAAACAAGGTTAGTTGGTGGTGAGCCAATTTCTCGGCAGATTTGTTCAGTTGAAGAAGCGATTCAATTGGGCGCCCAAGCAGTGGGTTATACCGTTTATGTGGGTAGTCAATATGAAGCAGAAATGTTTCGGGAGTTTGGTAAAATAGAAGAAGAAGCGCATCGGGCTGGTTTGCCCGTAATTGGTTGGATGTATCCGCGCGGACGGGCTATTAAAGACGATGATAGTCCAGAAATTACGGCTTATGCAGCGCGGGTTGGTTTAGAATTAGGCGCTGATATTGTTAAGATAAAATATTGCGGTTCTCAAGAATCTTTCAAAAAGGCAGTAGAGGCAGCGGGTAAAACAAAAGTGGTTTTATCAGGCGGTCCCAAAACCAAACCAGAAGAATTTTTAAAAATTGTTAAAAATGTTATGGCAGCCGGCGCAATTGGCGTGGCTGTGGGTCGTAATGTTTGGCAGAGCAAAGAACCTTTAAAAATTACTCAACAAATTAAAGATATTATTTTCTCTTGAAATCTTTTATAAATAGAGTATAATAGCGCTATTATTATGTTGCGGTTAAATTTAACAGCTCAAATTAGAAAAATCACCGGCAAAAAAGTTAAAGCCTTACGGGAAAAAGGTCTGATTCCTGCAGTTTTGTATGGACCAAAAATTAAAAACAATCTTCTGCTTACTGTTGATTTAAAAGATTTTGAAAAAGTTTATCAACAAGTCGGCGAGAGTTCATTGATTAATTTAAAAGTTAAAGACAATGATAATAAAGAAAAAGAATATTTAGTTTTAATTCACGCCGTAGAATTTGATAGTCTTTTGCAGAAACCAATTCATGTTGATTTCTATCAACCCAGATTAGATGAGGAAATTACCGCTACGGTGCCGTTGGTTTTTGAAGGTACAGCGCCCGCGGTTAAGGAATTGGGTGGTACTCTGGTTAAAAATATGCATCAATTAACCATCCGCGCCTTGCCGCAGAATTTACCTCATGAAATTAAAGTAGATATTAGTGGCTTAAAAACCTTTGTTGATCATATTTTTGTTAAAGATTTAAATATACCAGCTGGAGTAAAGGTGATGAAAGACTTAAATGAGATTGTGGCTTTGGTAGCGCAGCCAGAGAAAGTGGAGGAGGAATTAGCTAAACCAATTGAGGAGAAAGTTGAAGAAGTAAAGAAAGTTGAAGAGAAGAAAGAGAAAGAGAAAGAGAAAGAAGAGGCGCCAGCTTCAACTCCAGAAAAATAACCATTCCAACATTGGAAATTGGGCATTAAAAATTTAAACAATATGTTCTCTCGTTTTTTAAAAACAGTTTTCTTACTAACTCTGGTTTTAGTTTTGGTTTTGCCCAATTTTTTTATTTTTGCTCAACTCAGTCCAGAAGAAGAAAAAGCTCAATTAGAAAAGGAATTACAAGAGTTGGAAAAACAAATTGAACAATATGAAAAAGATATTTCCAAAACCGAGGCTCAAAAACAAAGTTTACAAGCAAAAATAAAAAGTTTAAAAAATCAAATTGCTGAATTAGATTTACAGATTAAAAAAAGCAATCTCATTATTAAAGATCTGAGTTTACAAATTAAAGATACTGAAGAATCAATTAATAAAACAACTTCAAAAATAGAGGACTTAAAAGGCAAATTGGGTAGTATTTTGCAGACAATTTATGAAGAAGACCAAAAATCATTGATTGAAGTTTTACTTTCTAGCGAGACCCTATCTGATTTTTTTGATAATTTAATGGCTTTAGAAACTCTTAATTCTAAAAGTCAAGAGTTTTTAAATGAAATTAAAAATTTAAAAGTGGCTTTAGAGCAGCAGAAAGATTTGTTAGATAGTGAAAAAAGTGAATTAGAGAGCGTTGTGAAGATTCAGACATTGCAAAAACAAGAAAATGAAGAAAATAAAAAAGAACAAGAAAGATTGTTAAAAATGACTGAAGCGCAGTATCAACAATATGTGGCAGCCAAAGAAGAATTAGAAAAGCGGGCTTCAGAAATTATGACAAGGATTATCCAATTAACCTTGCCTGGTTTGGAAGTGCCGAAAACTAGGAAAGAACTTTATGACTTAGCCAATTGGGCTGGCAAGAGTGCGGGTGGCGTGCGGCCAGCCGTAATTTTAGGATTAATTGAAGTAGAATCAGCTTTAGGCACTAATGTGGGACAGTGTAATTGTGGTAGTCAAGCTTTATGTCGTCATCCTGAATTGACTTATAAAGAAGTGATGAGTAGCAAACAATGGAATGCTTTTTTACAAATAACTCAAGAGTTGGGTTTAAATCCCAACACTACACCGGTTTCTTGTTATGTGGGTGGTGGTTCAGTTCAAATGGGTGGCGCTATGGGGCCAGCCCAGTTTATGCCAAACACTTGGCTGTACGGTGGTTATAAAGAAAGAGTAGAAAGCATTACTGGAATTAAGCCAGCCAATCCTTGGTTGGCGCGCGATGCTTTTTTAGCTGCTGCTTTATATCTGGCTGATCATGGCGCAACTAGTCAAACCAGACAAGCAGAAATGGGCGCAGTCACTGCTTATTTGTGCGGTACCACCACTATGACGAGCAGTTGTAAAAGAGCAGGTGGTGAGTGGTATAGGAGTTCAGTAATGCAAAAAGCTGATCAATGGCAAGCTTGGATTGATCAGGGTATTTAAAATTATTGCAGCGCTTCTTGTAATTGATTAATAACTGGTTCTAAGTTACCTTCCATAATTTCTTCAATATTATGGAAGGTTTTTTTGATACGATGGTCAGTGACGCGGTTTTGGGGGAAATTATAGGTTCTAATTTTTTCTGCTCGTTGCGCGCGGCCAATTTGTGAGCGTCGGGTTGCACTGATTTTAGCCGCTTCTTCTGATTCTTGTTTTTCTAATAATTTTGCTTCCAAAATACTTAAAGCATTTTCTCGGTTTTGTTGTAAATTTCTTTCAGTTTGCGAAGTGACCACTATACCAGTTGGCAGGTGAGTAATTCTAATGGCTGACATTCTTTTATTCACATATTGACCACCCGGACCAGAAGCTTTATAAGTATCAATTTTTAAATCATTGGGATTAATAGTAATTTTACCTTTTTGTGGTTTAGGCAAAACAGCCACGGACACGGTTGAGGTGTGGATACGGTCTGATTTTTCTGTTTTAGGGATCCGTTGAACACGATGGACGCCTGCTTCATATTTTAAATAATCCCAAACATTATCATCTTTTAATTGAAAAACAATTTGTTTGATGCCGCCCAAATCACTATAGTGACAATCTAAAACAGTTAATTGCCAGCCTTTTTTTTGAGCATATTTTGAATACATTCTAAATAAATCAGCTGCAAAAAGAGCTGATTCTTCACCACCAGCGCCCGGCCTGATTTCCATAATCACTGCCTTTACTTTGCTCATTTGATCCGGTTTTTTGTCTTTTTCTAAAATTAATTCTTGAAGTTGTTTTTCTAATAATTTTAATTTCTCGCCTAATTGAGCTATTTCTGTTTCAGCCAATGAAACTAATTCTAAATCATCGGGCGATTTAAGTAATTGTTTGTTGGCTTCAATTTTTTGTTTTATTTCTTCAATTTCGTTATTTTTTTCAATAATTTTTTCCAAAGCAGCCCTTTTTTTATTTAGTTCTTCAAATTTTTCCCAATCAGAAATCAACTCGGGATCGCCGAGTTGGGATAAAATCTCATTATATTCTTTTTTTAAACCCTCAATATCTATCATACTTTAAGTCGGTTTTTCAATGATCAGAATGGGGTTTTTATGATTTTTTCGCTTTCTTTTGTAATTCTTCTTTCTTGCTTAGTTTTTTTCTGAATTTTTCTACTCGTCCCATTGTATCAACAATTTTCTGTTTACCAGTATAAAAAGGATGACAAGCTGAACAGATTTCTACTTCAATAAATTCTTTAGTTGAACCGACTTCAAAAGTTTGGCCACAAGCGCAACGCGCCTTGGCTTGGGGATAATATTTGGGGTGAATATCTTTTTTTGCCATAAATTTTTATATTTTATATAATATCTCATTATTTAAATTAAAGCAAGGGTATTGTTTTTTCTTTTTGTTTGTGATAAATATATTATTATATGGCGTTATCAGAGACACAATTAAAAAAGACAACCAGTAAATCTGCTGAAGAGCAGTTTGGTTTAGACATTAATGAAATGACTCAAGCCGGTTTACATTTAGGTCATCAGAGCTCTTATTTTCATCCCAAAATGAAACCTTATTTGAGCGGCGTCAAAAATAACATTAATTTAATTGATTTGTCTAAAACAATAGAAAAATTCAAAGAAGCCTTAAGCTTCATTCAACAATTAATTAGCGAAAATAAGGTTTTATTATTGGTAGGCACCAAAACACCGGCTCGAGAATTAATTAAATCTTTGGCTGAAGAATGCCAATTGCCTTATGTGATTGAACGATGGGTGGGTGGTACTTTAACAAATTTTCCTGTAATAAAAAAACGAGTTGATTATTTTAAAGAGTTAGAAGAGAAAAGAAAAAGTGGTGAATTGGATAAATATACTAAAAAAGAAAAAGCATTGTTTGATAGAGAATTGCGTAATTTAGAAATTAAATTTGGCGGCATTAAAAATTTAACTGCTTTACCTGATGCGCTTTTTGTGATTGATATAAAAAAAGAAGCCTTGGCAGTGACTGAAGCTAGAAAGAAAAATATTAAAGTTATTGCTGTGGTTGATACCAATGCTAATCCGGAATTAGTTGATTATCCCATTCCCGCCAATGATGATGCGGTAACTGCTTTAAAATATATTCTAGATAAAGTTAAAGAAGTTATCTTAAAAGCAAAACAAAAATAATATGATCTCTTTAGATAAAATTAAACAATTAAGAGAAGAAACAATGATTTCTTTACAGGATTGCAAAAAAGCGCTTGAAGAAAGCGGTGGCGATTTGGCTAAAGCCAAAGAAATTTTAAAACAATGGGGTAGGGAATTAGCTGGAAAAAAAGTCAGTCGCCAAACTAATCAGGGAATAATTGCTAGTTATATTCATCCTAATAAGCGGCTTGGCGTTCTTTTAGAGTTAAATTGCGAAACCGATTTCGTTGGTCGCTCAAAAGATTTTCAAGATTTAGCCCATGAATTGTGTTTACAAATTGCCGCGCTAGGCGAGGAGACGCCATTATTAGAGCAACCCTGGATTAAAGATCAAAGTAAGACAATTAATGATTTAATTAAAGAATACATTGCCAAATTAGGAGAAAATATTACTGTCAAAAGATTTACTCGATACGAGATATAAAATTTTATGATTCAAATTATTGTTTTAGTTATTTTTATTGGCAGTTTAATTGGTTTAGGAATTATTATTTACCGTCAATTACCCACCTTGGTTCAATTACCAGAACCTACTACTAGTTTTTTGAGCTGGCGCGAGCGTTATTTTAAAATTAAAGAATTGCCCTTTTGGAAAAAATTTTCTTTAGAAAAAATTCTTCATAATTTTCTTTGTCGGATTAGAATTTTGGCTTTAAAAACAGACCATCAAACAGCCAATTGGTTACAACATTTAAGAGAGAAAATGAAGAAAAAGAAAATTGAAGAAAATTTATCTCAATCAGCTAATAATCAGACCCTAACTAAGACGACTGAACCAGATGATTATTGGCAGGAAATTAAAAAGTTTAAAAATCAATAATTTTCTGCCGAGGTAGCTCAATGGCAGAGCAATGGTTTTGTAAACCATAGGTTGGAGGTTCAAATCCTCTCCTCGGCTCTTACTAAAATTGCTTGCCTATTTTTAATTAGAATAGTAAAATATAAAAAGATTGGCTTTATGAAGATTATTAAAGAAACAGCCAATATAATGATTCTTAAAAATAGAAATATTCTTGGTTTTATTATCGGTTTTATCTTTGTTCTTGTTGGAATTATAGCCTTTGTTAAACCAGATTTTTTTACCAATAAACCACCCTTATGGTTTGGTTTGATATTCATTTTATTTGGGGGTTTGGCGATTTTTGGAGCAAAGGTAATTACCATTACGCTTGATAAAACAACTAATAAGTTATCATTTTTACGAAAAGGTTTATTAGGCCAATCTATTAAAGAATATAATTTAGATCAAATTAAGGAAGTAGAATTATCAATATCTTTTCCCTCTGCCGAAAAGATGCGACAAGGATTTGGTTATTTATATCGATTAAGTTTTGTTTTAAATACCGGTGAAATTATTCCACTTAATCCTGGCAGTAGATCTAATAAAAGAACGATGAGTACTGAAAGAATTATTGGCGCGAGAATAGCCAGTTTTTTAAATGTGCCATTTCAAGAAAGACGGCCGCCCACAGTTAGTGAGTTATTATCAACTGTTCAATCTACTATTCAAAAAGAAATAGAAGAACAGAAAACTGATCAAAATAAAACCGAAAATAAAATAAAATAAAAAATCAAAAATATGAGAGAAAAATTCTCTTTTGGAGAAAAAGAAATGCCTAAAGGAAAGAGTTTCTTACAGGAAATAAGAGAAAAGGCTGGTCAGTATGGTCGTACGGCTATGTTGATATTGGCTTTAGAATTTTTTGCTCAAAAAGGCTTGACTACAGAGCAAAAGGAACAGAAAAAAATTGAATTTGTTAAAAAATTGGAGAAACAAGCTAAAACAAAAGAGGGGTTTGCTGTTATTTATCTAGCTGGGAAAATTGGCAATAATGAGGCAGTGGCTATTTCTGTTGAAGACCCTGGTGATCCGAAGGTGAAAGGTGATGAGCTTGTTTGTGAAGGTAAATTTATAAAAATTAAACAAAATGATAAAGAAATTATCCGTGGTGAAACTGATTGTCAAGGATTTCTTCATCGCAATCCATTAGGTGAAACTGTTTATACTCCAGAAATACGAAGTGGACAAACGCCAATTGCTAATATTGAGTTGGCAAAGCAAACTATGCAATCTAGAAGAAATCAACTTTATGTTGATTGTATGGTTTTAAAAGGATTTAACGCTGTAGAAGAGAAAGAAAAATCAGACTTTGCTCAATGGTTAGATAAAAAAGTGAAAGAAAATAAAAAGCAAATTCAAGAAGATTTTGGTAAAACAGCAATTGATGATGAGGCTTTTGAAGAGTTTATTAAATAACGCCTGTTTAATCTATGTGCGTTGGTGTGCCGGGTAAGGTTATTTTAAAAAAAGGCAAAAAAGCCAAAATAAAACAAGGCGATCATTACCATTGGGTGGATCTTTCTTCATTAAATGAGGCAATTAAAGAAGGTGATTATTTAATCACTTATCAAGGAGTGGCTATTAATAAAATCTCAAACAAAGAAGCGCAGGAGATTTTTAATTTAATGGACAGCGCAAGTAATACAGGGATCAAAAGATCTAATTAATTGTTCAATTTCTTTTTTTATTTGCTCAGCCGAATTTCTTCGTTGCTTAATTAATTCTTGGGCTTCATTTTCTAAAGCAGCCAAGTTAATTTGAGTTGGCGGAATAATATTGTATTTAACTATTTTTCCTTGCGGATTAATTTTAACTCGATGACAAAGAATACCGCGGGGCGCTTCTAAACAGGCTTGGCCAGTTATTGTTTTTGTTGGTAATTTAGTTGTTTCAATACTTTTTGCCCGATTTAAATCTTTTTTAATAATTTCTTCAATAAGATTAATGGTTTCCTCTAAAAAATGCAAAATTTCAATGACTTGCGCCAAATTATTATTAAAAGGATTATTAAAATCAATTGATAGTTCTTTTAATGCTTGTTGGGCTTTGGGATGAAGCGCTGTGGAAAAATGATTAAGTCGTGCCAGGGCGCCTACTTTAATAATCTGGTTATTTTTTAAAACACCCCATTTGGCTGGCGAATCTTTTTTAACAATTTCCTTAATTGTTTGAGTAAAGATGCCCGGATAATATGGATAAGAATTGTTAGCTGGTTGGGTGCTAGTTAATTGCAAATTTGTTTTTAATTGGGGTAGGGGCAAATTGGCAAAAAGTTTAATTAGGTCTTGCGCTTCGTCAATCACTTCAAAAATAGCGCTTTTAATAGCCCAAAGTTCATCAATATTAGGCAGAGTTTTAAAACCAGCCAGACCAGTTTTAAAAGGAAATGAAGCTGCCCCACCAATTGTTTCTAAAATTTTATCAGCAATTCTTTTTAAATTAAGCATTAAATGAAATTCGGCTGGATATTTTTTTGAAAGTTCAATAGCGCTCCGGGTATTAGCATAATCAGGCAGAACCAAAAAGAAGAGGTGAAGCAGATGACTTTTAATCATTTGGCCAGTTAAAAGAATTTTTCTTAAGATAATTGTTTCTGAAGGAACATTTATACCCAAAGCGTTTTCAATTGCTGACCAAGAACAGAGATTGTGGGCAACCGGACAAATGCCGCAAATGCGCGAAGTAATAAAAGGCGCTTGTTGATAATCTTTATCTAATAACAATCCTTCAACCAATCTTTCGCTTTCTTCAACCTCAAATTTGACCTTTTTTTGTTTGAAATTAATTTTCAAAGTGCCGTGCCCTTCAATTTTAGCTGTAAAATCAGGTGGGACAACTTTTTTGATTTTGGAAACAACCTTTTCTTTTTTTAATTCAGTTAGAAATTTTTTGAAAAGATTAATATCCGGCGGGCAACCAGGTATTTTTTTATCTACTTTAATAAAATTTTCTACTGGTTCTAAAAACTTCGCTTTTAATTGATAATTTTTATTATAAATTTTGGCTGCCAGCTTTTTTCTTTTTTCCTTTGATAATTCAGCAAAAATATTGCCGGAAATAGCGCAAGCGCCCAAAGCCACCACCATTTTGGAAGTTGCCCTGATTTGTTTAAGCAATTTAATTTGTTGGGGAGTGGTGACTGCGCCTTCAATAAAAGCAATATCAAAATCAGCAGTTTCTTTTTCGGAAAGCAAGCGCCAATTGGTGATTTCAAAATCTTGGAAAAAATCCAAGAGCAATTCGTTTAAGGAAAGCAAATGAAATTCGCAACCATCACAGCCAGTTAAATCAAAAATAGCAATTTTTGTTTTAGCCATATTATTAGTTTATTATACTATATGTTAGAATTAATTAAAATATTTCAATCAAAAAATATTGACAAATTTATTTTTTATTTCTATTCTATTAATAGTTGTTTGAAATCCATCAATCTTTTTTAGGAGAAAATATAAAAAAGAAAGGAGGTAAAATATGTCTATAACTGGGCTAAAATTAGCAGCCTTATATGGATTTTATCCGCATCAACTTGGATTTTGTGGTTCACCGAATGAATCAACTAAAAGGAAATTGGAAGATTTTCTCATTAATGGCGAATCCATTCTTGAGCAGGAAATCAGAGATATTTTAAAAACTTTTAAAAATGCTTTTACTTATTATCAACTAATTGCTCAAAGCAATGGAATTGCTGATCCGTTTGATGAAAAAGTCGTCAAGGCTTATTGGATAGGCAATCAACTTTTAGAAAATGTTAGTTTAGTAGCGCTGCAAGAAACAATTAAAAGTTTTTTGCCGCCCAAATTGGCCAAGAAAATTAAAGAAATTCCTTTAAATGCCAAACCCCATCACAATTTCCATGTTTTATTTGTTGAACCATGGCGCAGTCGTGAGGCTTTGAAAAATGAATTATTAGATGTCTGTCGTATTGGTTGGGGTAAAGTAAATAAAATCGGCAATGGCGAGTTGATTGTTTGTTATCAGCCATTAATAAAGAAAAAAGGTAAATATTGTTTAGACGAGCCGGTTGAGAAAACAGTGTTTTGGGAAAAACAATTTATTCCAGAAATTAAACTAAGAGATTATGTAGCAATTCACTGGCGACAGGTAATGCAGGTACTGCAACCAGAAGAATTATTTTCTCTTAAAAAATATACCCAATTAACCATTGAGTCATTATAAATTTTTTAAACCCGTTCCTAACCGAACGGGTTTTTTATTTCATAAAAATCTGGTCTTGACAAAAATTTTTAGTTGATTAAACTAGAATTAAAGAAAAGTTTAAAAATTAGATATGGCGAAACAGAAAAAAAAGAAATCAACTTGCAGTTGTGGTTGTCAATAATAATTGATTGACAGAGAGAAACGATTAAAAAATCAGGAGTTCTCCTGATTTTTTGCTGATTAGAGAAAATGAAAAAGCACCTTAAAAATTAAAAATGGCTTGTTTTGGTTATTTTAAGTTGTCCCGACTATTCTTTCTTTTAGAGAGTTTGATCCTGGCTCAGGATGAACGCTGGCGGCGTGGATAAGGCATGCAAGTCGTACGGCTTTGCCTTCGGCGAGGCAGTGGCGAACGGGTTAGTAACACGTAGATAACCAACCCCAAAGACAGGCATAACCAGCCGAAAGGTTGGCTAATTCCTGATAGTCCCAATATTGCCAATGCAATATTGGGTAAAGCCGCAAGGCGCTTTGGGATGGGTCTGCGGCCTATCAGCTAGTTGGTAGGGTAATGGCCTACCAAGGCGATGACGGGTAGGGGGCGTGAGAGCGCGACCCCCAACAATGGGACTGAGACACGGCCCATACTCCTACGGGAGGCAGCAGCCGAGAATATTGGTCAATGGGCGAAAGCCTGAACCAGCGACGCCGCGTGCTCGAAGAAGTCCTTCGGGATGTAAAGAGCTTTTATCAGGGAGCAAATCACCACACCTCACTGCGCTCGGCATGAAATGATTAATTTCTAATTCCCAATTTCCAATTACCAAAATAAAAAAGTAAAAAGTTTGGGTATTAGAAATTGAAAATTGGAAATTCCACCCGAGCATAGCGAGGTGTGGTGATTGAGCGTACCTGATGAATAAGGGGTGACTAAACTCGTGCCAGCAGTAGCGGTAATACGAGTGCCCCAAGCGTTATCCGGATTTACTGGGCGTAAAGCGTCTGTAGACGGCACGGTAAGTTTTCTGTTAAAATTCCCGGGCTTAACCTGGGAAATGCAGAAAATACTGCCGAGCTAGAGGGCGTTAGAGGTTGGTGGAACGGTCGGTGTAGGGGTGAAATCCGTTGATATCGACCGGAACACTCAAAGCGAAGGCAACCAACTGGGGCGTCCCTGACGTTGAGAGACGAAAGCGTGGGGAGCAAAAAGGATTAGATACCCTTGTAGTCCACGCTGTAAACGATGGACACTAGCTATTTGAAGTGTCGACCCTTCAAGTGGCGAAGCTAACGCATTAAGTGTCCCGCCTGGGAAGTACGGCCGCAAGGCTAAAACTCAAAGGAATAGACGGGGATTCACACAAGCGGTGGACCATGTGGCTCAATTCGACGACAAGCGAGGAACCTTACCAGGGCTAGAAACCCGCTTGAAACCCTGGTGAAAGCCGGGGCTCCCACAAGGCAAGCGGGCCAGGTGCTGCACGGTTGTCGTCAGCATGTGCTTTGAAGTGCTCCCTTAAATGGGGCAACATGCGCAACCCCTATCCTGCGTTACAAGTGTCGCAGGAAACTGCCCGGGATAACTGGGAGGAAGGTGGGGATGACGCCAAATCAGCGTGGCCCTTTGACGCCCTGGGCTGCACACGTGGTACAATGGAGCCGACAATGGGTCGCTAAGCGGTAACGCGGAGCTAATCCCACCAAACGGCTCCTCAGTTCGGATTGAGGTCTGCAACCCGACCTCATGAAGCCGGAATCGCTAGTAATCGCGCATCAGCCATGGTGCGATGAATACGTCCCTGAATCTTGTACTCACCGCCCGTCATACCAGGAGAGCTGGCAATACCTGAAGTCCCTCGTTAAGAGGGCCCACGGTAGGGTCAGTGATAAGGGTAAAGTCGTAACAAGGCATGGGTAGCGGAAGCTGTCCATGGATCATTACATTTTCTAATTTTATTAGAAAATATTGTCGACTGAATTTGAGAGAGGAGAGCTCTTTTCTCAAATTCAAGGTATTGGTCGCGGAGCCGTCAAATCGCGACTAGTCGGGACAACTTAAAGTAACCAAAACTAATTTTAAAAAAACCGCGCCGGGTAAACCCGGCGCGGTTTTCTCTTTACACAAAATTTTGGCTTAATTATAATTAAAGAAAGAATAGTTAAATCAGCGACAATAAAATGTTAAAAAGGCGAGAAATTATAAAAAAATTTATAAATTCAACTGTTATATTTTTACTAATTACGCTGTGGATTTTTTCTGGTTGGCCGAGGATTTGGCAAAAGCCGCCGATTCCGCCGTGGATTTGGGTCGCGTTATCCACAACAGCACTCTTGACAGGTGTTTTTGCTTTTGCTATTCTTAAAATAGTTAACCCCCCCCGCGCCGTCTTCGGACCGTGCGGGGTTTTTATTTTTGGAGTATAATTATTTTATGGACAAAGAACGAGTTTTTATAATTATTGACGGAAATAATTTCTATCATCGCTTGAAAGAATTGAAGCTTTTTAATTTATTATCTTTTGACTACGAAAAATTTACAAAATTTCTCATAAGTAAAAGGTTTTTAGTTTCTAAGAATTATTATATTGGAGCTATTCGCGAAGAACGCAATAATCCGAAAAGCAAGGAATTGATGAGTGGGCAAAGAAAATTAACCGGCGTACTTCAAAGAGATGGTTGGGTTGTTAAATTTGGTCATATGTTAAAAGCCGATGGTTATCATGAAAAAGGAGTTGATGTTCAAATTGCTGTTGATTTGTTAATTGGTGCTTATGAAAATTTATATGACACCGCAATTTTAGTCAGCTCCGATACTGATTTAATTCCGGCATTGGCTAAAGCGCGTGAAATGAAAAAGAAAATTGAGTACATCGGTTTTAGCCACAAACCATCCTATGCCTTGATTAAACATTCAGATATTAGAAGATTGTTGACAAAAGAAGATATTAATCAATTCTTGTAAATTTCTATGAATTTCAACGAATTCGGTAAAATCTCTTTAATTGGGATTTTAATCGTAAGCCTTGTTTTTGGAATCTGGCTTTATAGCGGATTTCCACAGATTTGGCAAAAGCCGCCGATTCCGCCAAAAATTCAAAAAGCATATGCCCAAGGAAATACTGGCGCGATGATGGTTTATGCCAAGGGCACTGCTACTACGCCATACTACCGAACCTGGGATGAAGGCACGGATACCTGGGGCGCTGAAGGAACTGCCACTGCGGTTTCCGGCACCATTCAGTTTATGGTTTTAAGATTTGCTCGAACCAGAGATGAGGCGATTTTGGGAACTCTTGATTCCACTGGTGATATCAGAACCCAGGTCTGGAACGGCACTTCTTGGAGCACTACCACCCTTCATGCCAATGTTGGTACAACCAATGATGTTTATCGTGGTTTTGACATTGCCTACGAAACGAACGGCGACCGGGCAATCATTGTTTTTAACGATGCCAATTCCGCTGATCCGGCTTATCAGATTTGGGATGGAACAAGCTGGTCAACAAAAACCAGCATTACTGCTCCGCCAACAACTGGCGCTCCTTTGTGGATTGAACTGGCCTCAAATCCATTGAGTACTTCCAATGAAATTGCTATGATGCTCATTGACGCCAATGTTGATATCTATGGAATGGTCTGGACTGGTTCAGCTTGGAGCGATATGGGAGTGACAACGGTCTGGGACGATACCGGCGCCATTGCCACCAAGGAATCAATTGATGTTGCTTATGAACAAACATCAGGTCGGGCAATGTTTATCTGGGCAGATTCAGTTGCCACCGACCAATATTACCGGATCTGGAACGGCAGTACTTTAACTGCTGCCACTCTTTTGGATATTGCGGCAATGGGCGGCGTTGGCAACTGGGTCAGATTGGTAGCAAGGCCCAATTCCAATGAATTAATGTACGGCGTCCAGGATGCTGGTTCTGACTTAAACACAGCCAGATGGTCTGGTTCAGCATGGGCAGTAGATTCAGAACATGATGCTGGTGTGGAACAGGCAACTACCAGAACCTTTGACATTGCTTATGAAACTTATCCCGCTAATTCTGGCAAGGCCTGGCTGGTTTGGGGCGATGGCGCGACGCATTCCAGAAAACAATGGTCAGGCAGTGCTTGGGGAAGTGCCACGACTGCTGGCGATGACACGGCAATTGTTCGATTGGAAGCTCAGCCAACCTCCGGCACTTTTTTTGCTATGATCTTTCAGGATTCAAGTTCAGCCAGTGATGATATCTTAGAACAGCATTTGGTAGATGGCGGCACAACCTGGAGCAGTTTATTTACTGTTTGGGGAGGACCGGTTTCTGAAGTAACCTATGAACCCTTTGACATTGCCTCAATGCGCTATACAGCGGCAGTTGTTTCTGTTTCTGTTTCTGATGGCAATGTGGCTTATGGAATAATGCCTGCTAATACTTCAAAAAGCACTTTGCCTGGTGAATTAAATGATATGCAAACTGCTACCAATGATGGAAATGTGACTGAAAATTTTAATATCAAGGGTCAAGATGCCACTGGTGGCGGATGCACCTGGACGCTGGCTTCAACTAATGGCACTGATCAATATGTTCATCAATTTTGCAATGATACTGATTATGATTGTTCAAATCCGCCGACAAATTATACTGCTTTGACAACAAGTTATCAGGCTCTTGATACCGGTATTCCAGTTGGTGGCACGGTTCAAATTCAGCTTCGTTTGACTACGCCAACTTCTTCGAGCTGTTTTGGTCAACAATCAGTTGATGTGACAATACAAGCAGTACAACCGTAATAAGTGGAATTAGGAAGTAGGAATTATGAATTATGAATTATGAATCGAGAATCAGGGAAAATTAAATCGTTTATGGATTTGGATGCTTGGAAAGAAGGACATAAATTAGTTTTGGAAATTTATCAAATCACAAAGAAATTTCCAAGAGAAGAATTATTTGGTCTAACCAATCAGTTACGACGGGCGGCTGTTTCATTTACTTCAAATATCGCCGAAGGGTTTAGCAGAAATTCCTATAAAGAAAAACTACAATTTTATTCTATGGCTTTAGGTTCGCTTACCGAAATACAAAATCAACTGTTAATATCACGAGATATTGGTTATCTTGAAAAAGAGGAGTATAATAATCTTATTAGACAAACAATAAAAATTAGCAAAATCACCAATGGTTTAATTAAAAAATCAAAATCCCTAATCCCTAATTCATAATTCATACTTCCTAATTCCAGGACCCCTTGCTTGACTTTTAAAATCTGCTATAATTAAAATTGTAAGACGAATTAAAAAGATGATATAATAAATTTATGGTTATTGAATATCAAAATTTAGCGCAGGTCCTCTCTCTCTCTCTCTCTCTCTCTCTGATACATTTGTTAGAAGTTTTTCCAAAAAACCGCTTTTTGTGATGGCGGTTTTTTAATTTTGGAATTGCTGTGAGATAAGCGTAGTCGCCATCTCACAGGGAAAGGTCGAAAAATTTAAAAAAAAGAAAAATTAATTAAAAAATATGAAAAAAATTATCTCATCCATTACAATTTTAGTAGTAGTTGGAATGATGGTAGTTGTTTTGGTTCAGGCAGCTGATACAGCTACTGTTACTGCTACTGTGACAGTTCAGAATATTTCGGTTTCGGTTTCCGATGGCACGGTGGCTTATGGAACAATGGCAGTGAATACTTGGAAAAGCACTTTACCGAGCGAATTAAATGATATGCAAACTTCAACCAATGATGGCAATGTGACCGAGGACTTCAACATTAAGGGACAAAATTCAGCGAATTGGACCTTAGCAGCTACACCCGGAAACGAACAATATACTCATCAGTTTTGCAATGACACTGATAATGATTGTTCCACACCGCCCACCAATTACACTGCTTTAACCACCAGTTACCAAACTCTTGATACAGGTATTCCTACCAGTGGTACAGTTGAGTTTCAATTGCGACTGGGCACACCAACTGCTACCAGTAATTATACCCAACAGTCAGTTGATGTGACTATTCAGGCAATTGCCAGTTAATTTTGATTGAAAAATTTAAAATTTTTTATGGGAAAAAAAATTGTTTTGATATTTAGTTTGTTTTTGCTTTTGCCAATTTTAGTTTTGGCACGAATTGGTGTTGGTGTGGGCATTGGGAAAATCCTGGTTGACCAACCACTTAAACCCGGCTTAATTTATACTCTGCCTTCTTTACCAGTTTTAAACACTGGCGATGAAGCGGGTGAATATGGTATTTCCATTGAATATCATGAAGGACAAGAAACCAATCCAACAATGGGTTTGAAGCCCCCAAAAGAATGGTTTAGTTTTGAGCCAGCTAGTTTTCATTTGGAACCAGGTCAAGTTCAACAAGTGCAGATTAAATTAACCTTGCCATTAAAAGACGTAAGGCCGGGTAATTATTTTGCTTATTTGGAAGGCCATCCTGTAAAAAAAGAGGTGACTGGACAAACTTCTGTTGGAGTGGCAGCAGCAGTCAAACTTTATTTTAAAGTTGCGCCAGCCAACTTCTTTGCTGGCGTTTATTATCGAATTATTTCTTTATTTGTTCTTTACTCGCCCTGGAGTTATGTTTGTTTGGCTATTGTTGTTGCGGCGATTTTGATTGGTTTGTTTAAGAAATTCTTTTCCTTTAATATTGGCATTAGTTTAAAAAAGAAATAGCTTAAAATGAACAAAAGAAATACTTTAGTTGCTATTTTAATCGGCAGTATTTTTTCTATTTATTTTTGGTTTTTTATTGAAAAAACTTTAGCTGATAATCAAAGTACAATTATAAGTACTGTCAGAATTTCGGTTTGTGGCAATAATATCAAAGAAACCGGGGAGCAGTGCGATGGCACGGATTTGGGCGGACAAACTTGCGTCGGACTTGGTTATGCCGGCGGTACATTAAGTTGTAAAAGCGATTGTACTTTTAATACGGTTAATTGTACGACTGGTGGCGGCGGTGGTGGCGGCGGCGGTGGCGGGGGAGGCGGAGGTGGCGGCACACCGCCCAGTTATGAAAACAAAGTGATTTTGTCTGGCAAGGCTTATCCTTTTGCCAAAATTACTATTTTAATGGATGGCCGCGTGTTAGATTTAGCCACAGCTGATAATTTAGCCAATTTTAAAAAAGAAATTAGCAATCTAACACCGGGTGTTTATACTTTTTCTATTTGGGCTGAAGATAAAGAAGGCCGTCGCTCTATTACACTTTCTTTTGCTGTGACAATTTTACAAGGCGTTACGACCAATGTGTCAGATATTTTCTTGCCGCCTACCATTGAATTAAACAAGGTCAATCTGAATAAGGGAGAAATTTTAAATATCTTTGGCCAAACCGCGCCTGAAGCCAAAGTGACCATTTCTATTGAATCACCTAACCCTATTGAATTAATAGCCAGTGCCATTAAAACAGGCGACTGGCAATATCTTTTTAATACCAGTCCTTTAAGTGAAGATCGGCATACAGTTCGCGCCAAAGCCGAGGCATTGGACGGATTAAAATCTTCTTTTTCCACAGTTTTGACGTTTTATATTGGCAAATACCAAGAAAGCGAAGTTTGTCCAGGCGCTGATTTTAACAAAGATGGCCGGGTTAATTTAATTGATTTTTCCATTATGCTTTATTGGTGGGGGAAATATAATCCCTGTGTTGATTTGAATCATGATGGCATTGTTAATTTACCGGATTTTAGCATTTTGATGTATTACTGGACAGGCTAATAAACATATCAAATATCAAAAATCAAAATGAAATATCAAAAATCAAAAATTATTTTACATTTAATATTGTTGGTTTGTGTTTTGATTTTTGTTTTAGGTGTTTTTAATAAAGTAGAGGCAGCGGTTTTGTATTTAGAATCTAATCAAAATCAATACCATCTTGGCGATACTTTTGTGATTGAGGCGAAAATTGATCCAGTTGGCGAGTGTATTAATACAGTGGCGGCCAATCTGCATTATGATAAAAATCTTTTAGAAGCAATTGAAGTAAGTTATGGCGAATCTATTTTGCTTTTTTGGGTTGAAAAACCGCAAATTAATCAATCCCTTGGTTCAATTTCTTTTATTGGCGGCGTGCCGGGCGGTTATTGTGGAGATTTGTCAGGTGAGAAGCATTCTCCTAATTTATTGCTCAAAATAGTTTTTAAAGCCATTGGCCAAGGCACTTCAACTATTAGTTTTGCCAAAGATGCGCAAGTTTTGCTTAATGACAGTTTAGGAACGCCGGCCCCAGTGAATTTCCAGGATGCACAATTAACGATTTTGCCCAAGGTTGGCGCAGAAGAAAAAAATGAATGGGAGCAAATTTTATTGGCTGACCAAATACCACCTGAACCATTTGAGATTGAATTGCGGCGCGATCCATTAATTTTTGAAGGCAAATGGTTTATTACTTTCTTTACCACTGATAAACAAACTGGTATTGACCACTATGATGTTCAAGAAGGAAAAGGGGAGTGGCGTGTGGCGGAAAGTCCATATTTATTGGCAAACCAACATTTGATGAGTATAATTAAAGTAAGAGCAGTAGATAAAGCGGGCAATGAACGCATTGTTGAATTAGTGCCGCCTTACTGGCTAACCTGGAAAATTTGGGCGCTTTTGATATTGCTAATTTTAGCCGTAACAGGAGCAATCTACTGGCTTATAAAAAAATCAAAATTTAAATATCAAAAATCAAAATGAATCAAAAAGCAAAAATTATTTTACATTTGGTATTATCATTTTGCGTTTTGCTTTTTGTTTTGGGTGTTTCAGTGAGCGAAGTAAACGCTCAGCGAGCGTCATTGTATTTAGCGCCTTCCACTGGCACTTATACAGTGGGCAATACTTTTTTGGTGCAAGTTAAGGTTAATTCTGGCGGTGTGGCAATTAATGTAGCTGATGCCACTTTGGTTTTTGATCCGGATAAATTAGAAGTGGTGAAAATCTCAAAAAGCGATTCAATTTTTTCTCTGTGGGTGCAGGAGCCAACTTTTTCCAATGCCTTAGGCACCATTACTTTCGCAGGCGGTAAACCAACGCCTGGTTATATTGGCGCTTCTGGCACAATTATTACCATTACTTTTCGCGGCAAAACGGCTGATGGTGTAACTGTTAATTTTGCTAATGGATCAGTTTTGGCTGATGATGGCAAAGGCACCAATATTTTAGCATCAACTGGCAGTGGTTCTTATAAATTAATAGCCAGAGAGGTTACGCCAATTGAAGAAGAGAAAAAAGAAGAGAAGCCGTCTGAAGAGGAGGTAACTGAAGAAAAAGAAGCTGCTACCACACCCCTGCCGGTTTTAACCGAGGAAAAACCAACCACCACTCAGCCTAGCGGTTTTTTGCCAAAAAGTTTGTTGTGGCTCACAACCTTATTTGAATTAGTTCAAAAGAGATTTGCTTGTCGCGATATTGTCTTTGTCTTGCTTATTTTAATTATTCTTCTTTTGGTTATAATTTGTTATTTGTGCTATCGCCAATTTGTTCGTCAGAAAAAAATAGCCAGTGAGACTCGTCTTCTTAATCTAAAAATTAAAGCCGTTTTTCGCGCGCTGCGCGAAGAAATTGATGAACAAGTTGCTTCATTTGACAAAAGTGCTGATTTAAGCAAAGCAGAAAAAAGAGTTCGCGATAAAATTCAGGAGGCATTAGATACTTCGGAAAAGTTTATTAACAAAGAAATTAATAAAATAGAAAAGAAGTTGTAATTAAAACAAAAAAGCGTAAAACAAGGCGTCTGCCTTGTTTTTTATTTTTATTTTGCTAAAATTTAATATTACTGGGTGTGTAGTTCAGTGGTAGAACGCCATTCTGATAAAATGGAGGTCGAAGGTTCGATTCCTTCCACACCCACTTGAATTTTTTGCTGTTTTCTAAAAGCGCTTCTGGTCTGGATTTTTTTGAAGTAAATCGTAATATTTATATATAAATATGTCTTCTGATGAACAACTTATAGCTGATTATTTGGCGGGCGATGAGAAATCGTTGGAAATTTTAATTAAGCGTTATTTAAAGTCAATTTACAGCTTTTGTTTTCGGTTAGTGGGGGATAGGCAAGAGGCTGAAGATCTTACCCAGGAAGTTTTTGTAAAAATGTGGCGAAATCTTAAACGATTTAATCGTAACAAAAAATTCAAGACCTGGATTTTTACGATTGCTAAAAATACCTGTTTTGATTTTTTGCGAAAGAAAAAGAAAATTTCAATTTTGAGTTTAGAAAAATATTTTTATTTGGCTGATTTTAATCCTTTACCCAATGAAGTTTTTGAGAAAGAAGGTTTAAGAAAGAAAATTCAAGAAGTAATAGAAGATTTATCTTTCAAAACAAGAGAAGTTTTAAATTTATATTATAATAATGGTTTAACTTTAAAAGAAATTGCCGAAGTTTTAGAGGAACCAATTAATACTGTTAAATCAAGACATCTCAGGGCGATAGTCAAACTAAAAAATATCTTTAAAGAGGATGAAAATTAATTTTTTGAAAGAAAACTGATGAAGTTTCGTTAGTTAAATTCTTATAATTTTTATTGCCTTACCATTGATTAAAGCATCGGCAATTTTTTTATAAGCCGAATACAAGATTCTTTGATAGGTACTTTGGGAAGTTTTCATTTTCTTTGCTGCCTCTTTTTGCTCTAAGTCGTAAATATGGCGTAAGCGATAAGCCTCCATTTCTTCAGTTGTTAATTCCACAATCTCAAGAAACCTCATTGGCACTCCCTGAGGCTTAAAATAAGTTATTTTGGGATTAAAGATTATTTTTCTACAAAGTCTTGGTCTAACCATATTTGGATTGATTAAAAATTAATGCTATTTTTATTATTGAAGAAGGGTCTACCAGCCCCGCTTTCAGCGGGGCTGGGTTTTACCTTCTTTTATTTTTGTCCTTTGAGTTGGGCTAATCTTTCCTTTATGGCTTTCAATTCTTCTTCTAAATCTTTTGCCTCTTGTTCTAAAATTTCTTTTTCTTCTTTTTCAGTAATCTGGGGTTGATATGGATAACCCCAAAATCTTCGCCAACCAAAGCCACGACCAAAACCTCTTCGCCAGGCCATTCCAGCGCCGCAGGGACCCATTCCCCAGCCAGTGCCCGGGCCCAAACCCCAAGGACCAGTTCCGTCAAATCTTGGCATAGTTTTGTTGATGAATTAATTATTTTTGGTAGCTCGACCTGGCCACCTATTATGAATATATACCCATAATAAAACCTTGTCAAGCGCTAAAATGCTATTTGATTAAAATTGCACCCCAAACCATCTTTTTATCGTATTAAATAAATAGAAGCGAATTAACGCTGATAGCAATGCGGATAAACGCAGAAATTATGCGCAATGATTACGAAGAACTTTTTACCCATATTAAACCAAAGGAACCGCCCGCGGGTCTTTTTGATCGGATAATTTTGGCAATTAAAAAAGAGCAGGAATTGCAACACACTAAAAGATTATTAATTGGTTTTTTATTGCTTTCGGTTGTTTCATTGGTTGCTTTGCCGATTTCTTGGAAAATATTGTTAAGTCAGAGTGAACATTCTGGGATTTTCTATTTTATCTCTACGGCATTTAGTGATTTCGGGATTTTCTTTAATTTCTGGAAAGATTTTTGTTGGGCAATTGCCGAGTCTTTGCCAGTGATGGGGATATTTGTTTTTGTTTTTAACATAATTTTAGTTATATTTACTCTTCGTTTATTTTTATACAAAAAGAGGCTATTGGTCGGATACTTTTTACATAGTAAATAATGATTTTAAATTAATTTTATGGAAGAAGAAAAAGTAGGTAAAAAATTAAATCGCAATACCTGCCCCGTACCGAAAGAGCGAAGCGAGTTCTGGTGCGGGGTTCTTAAAGGTGTTATTATTGGTTTGGCTATTTTTATTGCCATTATTTTAATTTTTAGTGCTGGTATGTTGGTTGGCGAAATGAAGGCTAGATTTTCTTATCGCTGGGCAGAGAATTATCATAAAATGTTTGCTGGGCCAGAAATGGGATTTTTGGGGAATTTTCGACCACCTTTCCCCGGTGATTTTATAGAAAGTCACGGCACTTTTGGGGAAATTATTAAAATTGATGACAATACTTTAGTTGTGAAAGGAAAAGATAATATTGAAAAAAGCATTTTGGTTAATGAAAAAACAGCGATTAAGTTTGGTTTTAAGGACATTAAAATCTCGGATTTAAAAGTGGGTTATATAATAGTGGTTATTGGTTCGCCTAATGAACAGGGCCAGATTGAAGCTAAGTTAATTAGGGTTTTTTCGCCCCAAATAAGTATTAAACAACCAAAATTTTATGAGTAAAAAAATTTTTCAGAAAAAAATCATTATTCCAGTTTTATTAATCATTTTGGCTTTAGCCAGTTATTTTATCTATGCAATATTTTTCAAGAAAAGCGAAGCTAACCGTTATGTTTTAACTCGAGTTGAAAAAGGAACAATTTTAGTTTCGGTTTCCGGCTCTGGTCAAATTTCAACTGAAGAACAAAAAGAAATTAAGCCAAAAATTTCAGGTGAAGTTTTAAAAATTTATGTTGATGATAATCAAAAAGTAAAGTCAGGCGATTTGCTTCTGGAGTTAGATCCAGAAACTTACCAAAGAGCCATTGATGATGCCAATCTCGCCTTAGACAATGCCAAGACGAGTTTGGCAAACTTAAAGAAAAATAAAGAAGATGCTGAAAAGGATTTAAATGATGATTACGATAATGCCTTTAATTTAATCTCCGATGCTTTTAACAGCTTGCCGCAAGTTATCCAAACCATTGAGCCGATTTTTACTGAAAACAGTTATAGCGGTACCCAGGGCGATATTGATTATTATCGCGGAGTAGTTGGTTTTTACAGCGGACAATCTTTTCCTGATGACGAGAAGGAAAACCAATTTTTAAGAATCAAAAATAAATATCAAATCAAACGTGATCAATTTATTTTACTTAACAAATCAATGCCCCGGTCAGTTTTAGAAGAATGGCTGACAGATACAGCAGATTTAGTTAAAGAAATCGCTGATTTTACTCGTTCGGGCCGCGATATTATTTCTTTTTATAAAGAAACACTGCACAGCCAATCCTTAACTCCCTCTATTCCTTTAACAACCACCGAAAGCCAATTAACAACCCTAACAACCATTACTTCTTCTTTAGATCAAAAAGCGACAAATCTTTTATCTTTATCTAAAACAATTGACCAACTAAAAACATCAATTAATAACTACCAAGATAGTATTCAATCTCAAGAAGCAATTGTCAAACAAAAAGAAGATAGTTTATCAGATGCAAAAGAAAATTATGAAAATTGTTTTATCCGAGCGCCTTTTGATGGAATTGTGGCGAAAGTAAATGTTAAAAAAGGCGACACTGTTTCCAGCGCCACCTCTCTTTTTACCTTTATCTCAACACAAAAAATTGCTGAAATTTCTTTAAACGAAATTGATGCAGCCAAAGTTGAAACTGGCCAAAAAGCAACTTTAACTTTTGATGCTTTGCCAGATTTAACTTTAACCGGTAAAGTGATAGAAGTTGATACGGTTGGTACGGTCAGTCAAGGTGTCACGAGCTATGGCGTGAAAATCGCTTTGGATACTGATAATGAAAAAATTAAGCCGGGTATGAGCGTGACTGCGGAGATTATTACTGAGGCAAAACCAGATGTTTTAGTTGTGCCCAATAGTGCTATTAAAACCCAAGACAATAATCATTATGTTGAATTAATCGAAGCTAAAGAAGAAATAAAAAATAAATTAAAAATTGGAACCGCAATTGTTCCACCCAAAGAGGTTCAAATTAAAAATCAGGTTATAAAAATTGGTAGTTCCGGCGAAACAATGACTGAAGTTTTGTCCGGACTTAAAGAAGGAGATATCATTGTATCCTCTAAAATTACTCAAAACAAACAGACAAATCAAACGCAAAAAACATCGACTTTCCAAATTCCGGGGATGGGAGGACAAATGAGGCCAAGATAATTTTATGTTAATAGAGGTAAAAGATATCACTAAAATTTATAAAACCGGAGAAGTAGAAACAGTTGCCTTAAAGGGCGTTTCTTTTTCTATTGAAGAAGGTGAATTTGTGGCAATTATTGGTCCATCGGGTTGCGGCAAATCAACTTTAATGCATATTTTAGGCTGTTTAGACACACCAACTTCTGGTCAATATTTTTTAGATGGAGAAAATGTTTCCCAACTTTCCGACGATGAGTTGGCTGAAATTAGAAAAAAGAAGATTGGGTTTGTTTTTCAAACCTTTAATTTATTACCACGAGCCAATGTTTTAAGAAATGTTGCCTTACCTTTAATTTATGCTGGTATGCCAAAGACCGAGAGAGAAAAAAGGGCAAAAGCGGTTTTAACTGCTTCAGCTTTCCCTCAAGAATTTTGGCATCATTTTTCTAATCAACTTTCTGGCGGTATGCAACAAAGAGTGGCCATTGCCAGGGCTTTAGTTAATAATCCAAGAATTATTTTAGCTGATGAGCCAACCGGCAATTTGGATTCCCAAACCGGTGATATTGTTTTGAAAACTTTAATTGATTTAAATAAAAAAGGACATACTTTAGTTATCGTCACCCATGAACTTTATATTGCCAAATATGCGAAAAGAATTATTGCTTTAAAAGATGGGAAAGTTATTGAAGATGCGCCAAGAGAAAAAGCAAAAACATTAAAACTTATCAAAGAATAAAATTTATGTTTATTTCTGATTTATTTCAAGAAACAATTTCAGCCATTTCAGCCAACAAAACAAGATCTGGTTTAACAATTTTAGGTATTGTCATTGGTATTGGTTCAGTTATTGCGATGATTTCCATTGGTCAGGGAGCAACTGGTCAAATCCAAGCCAGTATTGAAGGTTTGGGCTCAAATTTATTAACCATCATGCCAGGAGCGATGAGAACCGGGGTGATGATGGCTAGTCGAGGCACAGCTCAAACTTTGAAAGAAAATGATATCGAAGTTTTAAAACCAATTTCTGGAGTGATCTCTGTTGTTCCGGTTAATCAAAGAACTTTTCAGGTGGTAGCGCCAAACGGAAATAACACCAGAACTAATGTCATTGGCGCCAGCGCTGAAATATTTCAAGTCAGGGAAATTTCCTTAGAATCAGGCTCATTTTTTAACGACGAACAAGTAAGAAATATTTCTCGGGTGGTGGTACTAGGTAAAAATGTGGCTGAAGATCTTTTTTCTGAAGAAAATTCTATTGGCAAAATAGTTAGAATTAATGGCGTTAATTTTAAAGTAATTGGAGTGGCTGCGCCAAAAGGCGGAGCCATGGGTTCATTTTTCGATGATATGATTTATTTACCAATTACCACGATGCAAAAAATTTTGGCTAAAAGCGAATATCTGTCTTCTATCTTGATTAAAATTGAAAGAAAAGATTTGATCCCTCAAGTGCAAGCAGAACTGATTTCAATTTTGGCCCAAAAACACCGGGTTGATCCAGAAAATCCTGATTTTTCTGTTATCTCTCAGGAAGATATTTTAGGAGCTTTAAATCAAATCACTAATACCATGACCATTTTCCTCGCCTCAATTGCTGCCATTTCTTTGATTGTGGGTGGGATTGGCATTATGAATATGATGTTAACATCCGTAACTGAAAGAACTCGAGAAATTGGTTTGAGAAAAGCTATTGGCGCAAAAAAATCAGATATTACTTTACAATTTTTAAGCGAAGCGGTCACCCTTACTTTTTTAGGTGGCATTATCGGCATAATTTTGGGAGGAATGTTGGCATGGGGAATTTCTATCTTCGCTGGCATTTCAACCAAAGTTTCTCTTTTTTCTATTCTTTTAGCTTTTGGTGTTTCGGCTTTGATTGGAATTGGTTTTGGTTATTGGCCAGCTAAAAAAGCAGCCAACCTTAATCCGATGGAAGCATTAAGATATGAATAATATCATTGAAGTAAAAAATTTAACCAAAAAATTTGGAGATTTTGTCGCGGTAAACAACATCTCTTTTGATGTCAAAGAAGGGGAGATTTTTGCTTTTTTAGGACCAAACGGCGCTGGCAAGACAACAACCATTAAAATGTTAACGACCATTTTACATCCAACCAAAGGTCAAATAAAACTTAATGGTTTTGATGTGGTTAAAGAACCGACCAAAGCTCGTCAATCCTTTGGTATTGTTTTTCAAGATTATAGTTTAGATGATGAACTAACTGCTTTTGAAAATATGGAATTCCACGGAGTGCTTTATCAAGTGCCCAAAGAAATCCGCCGCTCGAGAATTGAATATCTTTTAAAATTAGTCGAACTTTGGCAAAGAAGAAAAGATTTGGTGAAAAATTTTTCTGGCGGGATGAAACGCCGGCTTGAGACAGCTCGAGGCCTTTTGCACCATCCAAAAATTCTTTTTCTTGATGAACCAACTTTGGGTTTAGACCCTCAAACAAGAAATTTAATTTGGTCGTATATCAAAAATTTAAACAAAGAAGAAAGGATAACTGTTTTTTTCACCACTCATTATATGGAGGAAGCTGAAAAAATAGCAGATAGAGTAGCTATTATTGATTATGGCAAAATTATTGCCCAAGGAACCCCAGTTGAGCTTAAAGAAAAAACCAAAACTCAAAGTTTGGAAGAAGCATTTATTAAATTAACCGGCCACCAGATTCGGGAGGAAGAAGCCAACTCGGTTGACCGAATGAGAATGCGACGCCGAGTTCGTTTTGGAAGATAAAAATATGATGAAAATTTATATCATTTGGCTTCGCCAAATAAAAAGATATTTTCGTTCCAGATCACGTTTAATCGGCTCAATTGCTCAGCCCTTGCTTTTTCTTTTAGCCTTAGGTTTTGGTTTTGGACCAATTTTTCAAAAAGCCGGGGGTGGGAATTACATTCAATTTTTAGCGCCGGGAATTATTGGCATGGCTATCTTGACCACCTCTTTGTTTTCTGGAGCAGAAATTATTTGGGATCGCCAATTCGGCTTTTTAAAAGAAATGCTGGTGGCGCCGATTTCCCGCTTGGAAATTATGATTGGCCGAACCCTTGGCGGAGCAACCGTGGCTGTTTTACAGGGGATGATTGTTTTTCTTATTTCATTTTTAGTTGGCTTTCGACCTCAGGCAACTTTTTGGCCTTTGGCTTTAATTTTTATGTTTTTAGTTGCTATTTTATTTTGCGCTTTAGGCACGACTATTGCTTCTCTCTTAACTGATATTCAAGGCTTCCAATTAATTATGAACTTTTTAGTCATGCCTTTGTTTTTCTTATCAGGAGCGCTTTTTCCTCTTCAAGGATTGCCTCAAATTTTTATTAAAATTGCCTCGCTCGATCCTCTTTCTTACGGAGTTGATGGCCTTCGGGCTTCTTTAATCGGTGGGGCTCATTTTGGATTTTTGGCTGATTTTGCTGTTTTGGGAATAGTGGCAAGTTTATTTTTGGTTTTAGGCAGTTATTTCTTTTCAAAAATGGAAATTTAAAAGGTCGGCAATTTAAAATAAATTATATGAAAAAAATAATTTTATTCATTATTGTTTTAATCATTGTCGGGGCAGGCGCTTTTTGGGGAGGGATGAAATATCAACAAAATAAAATTCTCTCCCAAAGACCTTTCCCCCCAAATCTTTCGCCAGAACAAAGACAACAATTTAGCCAAAGAGTGGGCAGAATGGGCACTAATTTTCTTTCTGGAGAAGTAATTAGTAAAGATGAAAAAAGTTTAACTTTAAATTTGCCGGATGGCAGCACAAAAATTATTTTCTTTTCTGATTCAACCCAAATCTCTAAAGCAACTGAAGGATCAATAGAAGATATTGAAATTGGTAAACAAATTATGGTTGGCGGCGAGCCAAATTCTGATGGCAGTTATACTGCAAAAATAATTCAACTTTCCCCGCGTTTTTAGATTGATTTATTTATCAATAGTTTTTTGTAGTCGGCAGACAGCAAAGCCGCGCCTGCCGGCTTTTTTTCCTTGATTTGTGAATTAAATCCAAATTTAATCCAGGAATCAGGGAAAAGAATTTCATTTCTTTAAATCCTCCTTTCCACACAAGCTGACAAAATTTAAATCCTAACATATACTAATATTAGCCATTCTAAAAATTTAGGACGTTAAAAATAAGTTAAAAATGATACCAATTTCAATAGACCCACAACTTAAGAAAATTGCTCCTAAATTGGTTTTAGGAGTGGTTTCTGCAAATGTACAAGTCACGAAAAACTCGCCACAACTTTGGAAAGAGATTGAAAAGCGTATTAAAGAATTGCGTTCGACTGTTACTCTGGCATCGCTTTATGATATTCCGCAAATCAAGGCATTGAGAGATGCTTACAAAGCAATAGGGAAGGATCCAACGCGTTATCGCGGATCTCAAGAAGCGCTAATTCGTAGGATACTACAAGGTAAGGGGCTGTATCAAATCAATACGGTTGTTGATATAAACAATCTGATTTCCCTTGAAACGCTACATTCGGTTGGTTCTTACGATATTGATAATCTTGAACCACCAATCGTTTTCCGAATAGGAAAACCTGGTGAATCCTATAAAGGGATTGGTAAAGAGACAGTTAATATTGCAGATTTGCCGGTGTTTGCTGACAAAGCAGGTCCTTTTGGAAGTCCCACAAGCGATTCTGAAAGGGCGATGATTACTTTAGATACTAAGAAAGTGATGATGATTATTATTTCCTTTACAGGTCAAGAACACCTAAAAAGCCAGCTCCAACGTGCTACAAATCTCTTGTGTGGGTATGCCGGAGCATCTAAAGAAAAAATTGAGATGACGATAATTTAATAAAAACAAGAAACAAATAAATGCCGATAAACTATAAATTTTTCTTCAAAAAAATAATTAAATTTCTCAAAAAAGAAAAGGAGGGGAGTGCCCCTCCTTTAAATGTAAAGAGCAGTTTTTTGTAATCGGGTGTATCTCAGAAATGTTGTTACCCTTTTTTCTAAATTTTTGAACTCTCCTGAATTATCAAAAACTTGAGGTTGAAGTCTTAATTCTTTCACAAGAGAAAGATAAATTTGTAATTCAGCACTTTTTTCTTGTTGAATAATTTCTTTATTTAAACTACGAACAACAAATCCCTGTAAGTGTTTGATTCTAAGTCGCTCAATCAAAATATCCGTTTCACAAACAAGTAAAATAGGTACGAGCAATATACCACAATGAATTATTTCTGTTAAATACTGCAGAGAAAAGGCAGGAATATACGATTCTTCCCAAAAATCTTTATCTAATGGAATTTTTCCTAAAAGAAGAAATGTATCTACTCGAGGTTGAATCGCAAAATGTACATCGGTTACCACACATTTTTTTTGTTTTACTGTTTCAATCATTTTTTTAATAACCTTTCTATCGTTTAGTTTTTCAAGAGCGTATTCGATACTAAAATTTTTTCTGTCAGCAATCTCCCTTGCCATTTTCATACTAATATCATGAAATTTTTGATAGTAGGCAATTTTTTTCTTTTCTAACACTTGTGCTAATGTAGTTTTGCCTGTTCCAGAAGCGCCCCCAATTAAGATCAGTATTTTCTTTTCCTCTTGTGTCATTTCTAAACCTCCTTTTTGATTTTTTAAATTTAAGGTACTATTATATAATAACTGCAATTTTTAATACTTTCAACTCTGATGAAAAGATTAGATTTAACAATTATAATTCCTTGTTCTTCAGATATAAAAATTAAGTATTGTATAGAAAGTATTTATCACCATTGTAAAGATGACGTTGAAATATTGGTATCTTTAAATAATCCAACTGAAAAAGTAAGAGAAATCTTGAAATGTTTACCCAAGGTTAAAATTTGCGAAATAAAAGAAGCTAGTTTAAGTAAAGCTTATAACAACGGAATAGCCAACGCTTCCAGAAATAATATCCTCATTATAGATTCTGATTGTATAGTTGAAAAAAATACGATTCAGCTTCTATATGAAGGACTTTCAAAAGCTTCAATTTGTAAAGGAAGGGTAATTTTTCAACATAATAGTCTAATGAGCCAAATTATTGGTAAAGTAAGAGAATATACTACAGATTTTGTAAATGCTTATGTGCCTCCTTTAGCTTTCAGAAAGGATATTATAAATTTTATAAATGGATATTATTTTGAAGAAAGAATGCCTTGGTGTAGCGACGGAGAGCTTGATTATCGAATAAGGAAAAAGGGAATAAAACTTTTTTATATTCCTGAAGCCATTATTTATCATGTTCCCATTTCTCTTTGTCAAGATATAAAAAGCGCATTTAAATACGGCAAAGGAAGAAGAATTGGAGTAGATTTAGGTTTACTTCCTAAAAGAAATTATCTGAAGTTATCTACTCATCTTGAAAGATTCCAAAAAACGTGGGAAGTTTTGCAGAAAAAAGGTTTTTTCGCAAGTTTATATTATTTCTTTGTATGGCGTCCAGTATATAGATGTGGATATTTTTTCCAAGCATTTCTTAATAAGTTTTTTAAGAAATTATGAACAAAAAAATTTTAATAATTGCACCGCATCATGATGATGAAGTGATAGGTTGTGGAGGAACGATTTTTCAGTGCGCACAGAAAGGAGATGAAATATCAGTTGTTTATATTTCAAGCGGATATTCTGGAATTCCTCATATAAAATCCAAACAAAAAGCAATCAAAGTTAGAGAAAAAGAAGCCATTAAAGCTTCAAAAATTTTAGGAATAAAATCACTTTTCTTTTTGAAAGAAAAAGATAGGAATTTTTCATTAAATGTTAGAATTGTTAAAAAATTAATAAAAATAATCAGGCAAATAAATCCTCAAATAATTTATACTCCTCATCAAAAAGAAAAAGATTATGATCATAAAATTACTTACGAAATTACGAAAGAAGCATCTTTGTTTTCAAAAACTTTATATTTTCCTTCTTTAGGAAAACCTGCAAACCTACTTAAATTTCTCTACCTATATGAGGTATGGACACCAATGGAAAAATATATTCTTAAAAAAGATATTACAAAAGTAATAAACAAAAAGATGGAAGCTTTAAGTCAATATAAAAGTCAACTCCGATACTTAAATTTAAAAGATGCTGTTTTGGGACTAAATTTATTCAGAGGGTCGATGGGAAATAAAGAAAAAAAATTCGCTGAAGTGTTCGATATAGAGAGAATATAATATTAATCAATCATCACAATTTGAATTTTTTAATTTTTCCATTTTTTAATTGAAAACTGAAAAATTCTTTAGCTGAAAGTTCTGGATGAAAGTATTTATTTATCATTTTGCTGACAAAAGAATGAGTAACGATTAAAATTTTTTTGTTGGAATAGTTTTTTTTGATTTCTTCTAAAAATGAAAATACTCTTTTTTGAACTTCTTTTGTACTTTCTCCTTCAGGAGGAGTGCTATGATAAGCCATTTCACTGTCAAAACCTGTTTGAAATTTCTCAAAAAATTCTTTTTTTGACAAACCTTCAAAAATTCCAAGGTTCCTTTCCATTAATCTTTTATCAAGTTTTATTGGTTTTTTAAGATATTGACTTATTATTTCAGCAGTTTGTTGAGCTCTTTTAAGGTGAGAAGAAAAAATAATGTCTATTTTTTCTTTCTGAAGTTTCTTGCCAAGCGAATGAGCTTCTTTTTTTCCTTTATCGTTTAACATAGCCTCTTTCCTTCCCAATAAAATTCCTTTAGAATTTTCTTCTGTCTCTCCGTGGCGAACTACGTACAAAAAAATTTTCTTTTTTTTATTTTCTAAGTTTTCTAAGGAAAAATTTTTTAAATATTTTTCCCTCTTAAGTAAGTTTTCTTCAACATTCCCTAAAACTTTTTTAAGAAGTTTTTTAATTCCATTAGAAAGAGACGATTGAACTCTTTTTAAAGCAAGTAAGACATCGAGTGCTTTTTCTTTTGGAAATTTAGTTTTATTTCCCACTTTTTCGAAACATCTTCTAATATAAACCTCTACAAGATTTTCATCATGAAAAGGATTTCTTTTTAACCCTGGCTCCAATTCCAATCCTCCTGCTAAAAAACTTAAACATCTTTTCACGCAGGCATTACATATTCCACATTTAATTCCAAAATAACAAGATGTAGTTTCAAACGGATGAATTTTGTATTTTTTCAACCATACATTTTTCCAATGAGCTACCAATTCTGTTTTTGTAAATGATTTTATAGGAGAAATTAATTTAATTTTTTTGTTGTAAAATTTAGTAAATAATTTTGAATTAAACCGAAAAAAGTAAGGTGATTTATCTACACAAGGATCTGGATGATAATATTCTTCTTTAGGGACACCTAACATAAGGTAGTTTGAAGAAGAATTAGAAAAAGAAAGTACAAAGGCACCGAATGCAGCAAACATAAAATTTCTTGCAGGAACGATATAACTCCAATCTTTCCACCCTTTTTCTACATACCTTTTTAGATTTATTCTAATTATGATTAAATTTCGATCCAACTTTTTAGCAATTTTTTTAACAGTTTTTTCTTCAGATTTAGCATTTTTTTGTCCAAAATCTATCCACAAAAGCATCGGATCCCATCCTTGATCTAATGCATACAAAAGTGTGGAAGTGGTATCAAACCCTCCGCTAAAAAGAATAAGTTTATTATATTCATGTTTTATATTATCCTTTTTTTCTTTTCCTACTTGTTTTTTTAAAATATGGAGCTGAATTTTAAACTTTATAGGAGCAAAATATCTATCGTTTAAAATATAAGAAAGAAAATTTTCTAAAGATTTTTTTCTTTCGGGAAGTTTTTTTTCTAAAAATAGAAAAACATCATTGGTTTTTTCGTATCCTGCAACTACGCTCAAAAATGCAATTTTTATTAAATCATCAGCTAGAAGTGTTTTGAAAGTTTCACTTTCTATTTTAGGTAAAAAATATATATTTTTGTTTCCGATTTTTCCAATTTTCATTTTATTTTTGTTATTTTAAGTATTAGTTGATTTTTTTCAAATGCAGAAATTTTTGAATTGTTATAAATTTGTAAAATTTTTTTTAATTTGTCTGTTTGTAAATTATTTAAATCTAAAGAAACTAAGCCTGATTTTCGAAAATTATTTAGAGTAGTCTGATCAATAAAATCGGTGTCTTCTGGCGATAGTAAATTCAAAAATTCTTGAAGGTTTTTCATTCTTTTTATTTTTTCTTTTCCTAATGTTAAATATACACCAAAAATTAAATCTGCAAAAATAGAAATGCTTTCTAAATCTGCATTTTCTAAATTTTTATTTAAATAAACTTTATGATTGAAATTAAAAAGTACTTTTAAAATTGTGTCAACTGTTACATTTTTTAAAAGTAAAATTTCAACTGCTTTCGTTTGTCGATAAATTTTTTCTAAATGAAAAGAAAGCCAATCAATTTTTCTGTTACATAATTCCAAAAATTGATTGAAATAAGTTTCTAAATTTTTTATATCAGGAACAATGCATATTTTAAATTTTTGTTGGTAGTTTAGAAATTTTTGATATAAAACTTTGTTATTTTGCCAAGAATTTTTAACTCTTTCAATTACAAAAGTGAAACCATCTTTCTTTCTTATTTCATAAAGTAGAGTTCTAAAGAATTGTCGAGCCTCTTTCATTTTACTTATTAAAGGTCTTCTTTTTGCATCCTTTCGATGATGAACAAAAGTATTTATCAAACCTTGGCTTTTTTCAAAACCCCTACAAATAATTTGAATTTCTCCTCCCCAATCCCAACAGTAATCTTTCGCAGTAACAATTTCATGAAGTAAACGATAATCAATCCCGAGAATTCCATTTAAAGGAAAATTAAAAGATTGCGCTATTTTAGGATAAAATAAACGCAAAAGAGGATTTACAATTAAATAGTTACTTCTTCCTCCTTTTCTTGGTATGTTGGGCAAAACCATTTTTGCATTTCCAGAAATTAAAGGATTAATTAAATTATCAAAACATTTTTTATTCAAAGATAATAAATCAGAATCTAAAATTAATACATAATCTGCTGGATATTTTTCTACCGCATTAAGAATACTAAGATTTTTATTAGGACGTACAGCGGGAAGACAAAGTAATAAGTGAGTAGAAGTTAATTTATTTTGAAGTTTTTCTACATATTTTTTAAGGTCACATAAATATTTCCAATCCGATCCTCCATCAGAAAGAATAATTTTAGATATATACCCTCGCTTCGTCGCATAATTAAAACATTTTAATAAATTATTTTTTACAATTTCTTTTTTTCATTTAAATTAGGTAAGATCCAAAGCAACGTTATCATAATATAAAAATAATAGTTTAAGAATTTAAATTTTTGATTGAAAATATTTTATTCTATCCAAATTTAATTTATACCATTTTATTGATTTTTTAATTTCTTCAATTATACCCACTTTGGGTTTATAATTTAAAAATTTCTTAACTTTTGAGATGTCAGCGACATATTTTATAATTTCTCCTTTTCTACTTGGTTTCACGATAATTTTTGATTTTGATCCTAAAAGTTTTTTTATTAATTTTGTCAACAATAAAATTTTTCTTCTTTTTCCTACTGTAATGTTGAAAGTATCATTCTTAATTTTATTAAATTTTTTAATGATTTTAAGTAAGTCATCTATATAAGTAAAATATAAAACTTTTTCCTTGATTTGTGAATTAAATTTGGTAGAATAAAAAAAGAAGTTGGAATTTAGGGGCCAGTAGTTTAGTGGTAAAACGTCGCATTTGCAATGCGAAGATTGTGGGTTCGATTCCCACCTGGTCCACTAAAAAATTTATATGGCTAAAACAATTATTCAAAAACAAAAAATTGAAGAGTTACTAACGCGCGGGGTAAATGAAATCATTGACCGCGAACATTTAAAACAACGCTTGCTCTCTGGCGAAAAATTAAGAATTAAACTAGGCATTGATCCAACTAGTCCCAATATTCATTTAGGTCGAGCAGTTCCGCTTCTTAAATTGCGCGATTTTCAAGAATTGGGCCATCAAATTGTTTTTATTATTGGTGATTTTACTGGAGTAATTGGTGATACTTCTGATAAAGAAAGCGAACGGCCAATGCTGGCTGAAGAAAAGGTGAAGGAAAATATGAAAAGTTATGTAGAGCAAGTTAGTAAAATTTTAGACATTAAAAAAGTGGAAGTTCATTATAATTCAGAATGGTTGGCAAAATTGGGTTATGCAGAAATTAGTCGGCAAGCCAATCAATTTTCTTTGGCTGAATTTATTAATCGGGAAAACATTAAAAAAAGATTAACTGCTGGTACGCGTGTTTCTTTGCGTGAGGTTTTATATCCATTGATGCAAGGTTATGATAGTGTAGCAGTGCGGGCCGCTGTGGAAGTGGGTGGTTTAGATCAAAAATTTAATCTTTTGGCTGGCCGACAGTTGCAAAAATATTATGGCCAAGAACCGCAGGATATTTTGATGATGAATTTAATTTTGGGCACGGATGGCCGAAAAATGAGCGCGACTTGGGGCAACACCATTAATTTAATTGACCAACCAGCAGATATGTTTGGCAAAATAATGAGTTTGGCAGATGATTTGATTATCACTTATTTTGAGCATTGTACGCGCGTGCCAATGGAACGAGTGAAGAAATATGCTGAGGAATTATCAAAAGGTAAGGTCAATCCGCGTGATATTAAAATGGATTTGGCTTATGAGATCACCAAATTTTATTGGGGAGAAAAAGAAGCGCTTGCAGCCAAAGATTATTTTATTAAGGTATTTCAAAAAAAAGAATTACCGCCACAAGTTAAAGAATTGCCCTTGGCCAATAAAGCTATTATTGAGGTGTTAATTTTAAGCGGCTTGGTCAAAAGCAAAAGCGAAGCACGAAGGTTGATTCAGCAAAGAGGCATAAAAATTGACGGTCAAGTTGTTGAATCAGATAATGAAATAGTTAAATCAGGCAGCGTTATTCAAAAAGGTAAAAGACATTTTATAAAAATCATTTAGAAAGTTTTCCACAGTGCTTGTTTTATTTGACATTGGTTTATGGTATAATAATTAAATAACTTTTTGGCCTGTAATAAACACAGGCAATAAAGGTCGAGAAATTTAATAAATAATAATTTCTAATTTTATGGTTTTAGATTGGACAGAAGTCACTTTGCTAACCCTGCAAAATGCTTGGCAAGGTTTTCTTAATTTCTTGCCACTCTTTATTGTGGCAGTAATTATTTTTATTGTAGGTTGGTTTATTTCAGTCGGGGTGGGCAAGTTAGTGACTGAAATTTTAAAAAGAATCAAATTTAATCAGCTTTTTGAAAAAGAAGCTTGGCGTTCTGCTTTGGAGAAAGCCGAAATCAAAGTTGATCCTTCAGGTTTTATTGGCGCAATTGTGAAATGGGTTTTGGTGGTTTTATTCCTTTTGATTGCTGTGGAAATTTTAGGACTGACTGAGTTGGCTGACTTTTTACGAAGCGTTTTAAACTATCTGCCCAATGTAGTGGTGGCAGCTTTAATTTTTGTGGTGACCGTGATTGTGGTTGATATTGTGGAAAAAGTGGTGCGGGCTGCTGTAGAAAGCATTAAAGTTGGCTATGGTCATCTAGTCAGCGTGATTGTCAAATGGTCAGTTTGGATTTTTGCCGTTCTGGCTATTTTACATCAATTGGGAATTGCCCGACCATTTATGGAAACTCTGTTTACTGGTTTGATTGCCGTGTTAGTAATTGCTGGCGGTTTGGCTTTTGGTTTGGGTGGTAAGGATTTGGCAGCAGAACTTTTGCAAGATTTAAAAAGAAAAGTTAAAAAATAAACCAGAGAAAAACATTGCCTGATTCAAGAGGGTCAGTTTAGGCTGACCCTCTTGACAGGTTTTTTAGATTTGCTAAAATTCATGGTATGAGAGAGATTAAATTAATTCTGGTTAGTCTGAATTTACTAGCCGCAAAGAAAAATCAAAGAAGCGATTAAATTTCTGGACATTTTTACGTTCAGAAATCGCTTCTGAGGAAGCGATTTTTGATTGGTTAGAAAAATTGTCAGCACATTGACAAATAAATAAAGGAAAACCGTAGAAAAAATTTGTAATTATTAATTACTAGTTCAGTTTCAATTGGGTTATTGCGGTTTAGGGGCAAATGGTGGATGCCTTGGGAGATTGAGGCGATGAAGGACGTGGCGTGCCTGCGATAAGCCTCGGGGAGGTGGCTAGCAACCTTTGATCCGGGGATTTCCGAATGGGGAAACCCAACGCGGCTTAAACCGCGTTACCACGCTGTAAAGCGTGGAGCGAACCCGCTGAAGTGAAACATCTCAGTAAGCGGAGGAAAAGAGAACGAAGTTTATTCCCTTAGTAGCGGCGAGCGAAGAGGGAAGAGCCCAAACCCAGCCGTACCTCACTGCGTTCGGTACGGAATTTCTCATCACCAATTTCTAATTTCTAAATTGGGAATTGGACATTTAAGAATTAGAAATTCTAACGCAGCGAGCGTAGCGAGGTGCGGCCGGGGGTTGTAAGAAGATAACGTCTGGAGCATTCATGGTGCACATGAATGTTCTGGAGGGAGAGCACTTAGGCGAAGCTTGGTTAGAAGAACGACCCTGGAAAGGGCGACCAAAGAGGGTGATAGTCCCGTATTCGAAAACCGCTTCGTGCTCCTTGTTATCTTTCTTGAGTACTTCGAGGCATGAAAACCTTGAAGGAAGCAAGCCGAACTAACCGGCTAAGGCTAAATACTCAATCTCACCGATAGTGAACCAGTACCGTGAGGGAAAGGTGAAAAGCAGGGAGGTGATCCCGGTGAAATAGAACCTGAAACCATTTTGCCCACAAAGAGTCGGAGCTCAATCCATTTTATGGATTTGGGTGACGGCGTGCTTTTTGCAGAACGAGTCAACGAGTTTAAACATATAACTAGTCTAAGTCCCTCTGGGACGGAGGCGCAGGGAAACCGAGTGTGAAAAGCGCGTTTAGTTATATGTTTAAGACCCGAAGCCAGGCGAGCTTGCCATGGCCAGGGTGAAGTACGTAGAAATACGTGCGGAGGCCCGAACCCGTGAGCCGTGCAATACTCTGGGATGAGCTGTGGCAAGAAGTGAAAAGCTAAACGAGCTTGGTAATAGCTGGTTCTCCCCGAAATAGCTTTAGGGCTAGCCTCCGCCTAAAGTTTTCGCAGGTAGAGCACTGGATGGTTTATCGTGGAGAAATCCAGGTAAATCAACCAAACTCCGAATGGCGAAAATTTTTTGGCGGGGAGTAAGAACCTGGGCGCTAAGGTCCAGGCTCAAAAGGGAAACAGCCCAGATCTTCATCTAAGGTCCCTAAACTAAGCTAAGTGCAAATTTAAGGAAGTGAAATGCCTGAGATAGTTAGGAGGTTAGCTTAGAAGCAGCTATCCTTTAAAAAGTGCGTAATAGCTTACTAACTAAGGCATTTCGCGCCGAAGATTTAGCGGGGCTAAGCTTAGTACCGAAGATAAGGATACTACCGTACCTCACTGCGTTCGGTACGGAATTTCTAATCACCAACGCAGCGAGCGTAGCGAGGTGCGGTAGTATGGTAGGGGAGCTTTCTCAATGCAGTGAAGCTTCGCCGTAAGGCGGGGTGGAGCGTTGAGAAGTGAGAATGTTGACCTGAGTAACCGCAACCCCGATGAGATATCGGGGCACCGAAAACCCAAGGTTTCCTTGGCAATGACCATCAACCAAGGGTTAGGCGGACCTAAGGCGAAGCCGAAAGGCGTAGCTGATGGACAGCCGGTTAATATTCCGGCCCACCAGTATCATTTTTTTGAGTGACGAAGAGTAGTAACTTGGGCGAGTTATTGGATTCTCGTTCGGAAGGTGAGGGGAAACCCAAGCCTGCCGAAAATTATTTTCTTTGGAAAATAAAATTCAAGTGAGCACTCTTCCTAGAAAAGCTCAAGAAAGTTAATGATACTGGTTCCGTACCGCAAAACTGACACAGGTGGGTTGGTGTAAGTGCACCAAGGTGAACGGGTGAAACCTCGTTAAGGAACTCGGCAAAAAAGCTGGTCGTAAGTTCGCGAGATGACCTTCCCGCTTTTAAAGCGGGACGCAGCGAAAGTTTCCCTGGCGACTGTTTATCAAAAACACAGGTCCCTGCTCAACTCGTAAGAGGATGTATAGGGGCTGAGGCCTGACCAGTGCTGGAACGTTAAACTCGCCGGTATTTGTCGCAAGACAAATGCTGAGCGAACTAAGCTTCCAGTGAACGTCCGCGGTAACTATAACCGTGTTAAAGTAGCGTAACCCCTTGCCAGGTAAGTTCTGGCCCGCATGAAAGGCTTAACGACTGGGGAACTGTCTCAACGAGGCGCCCGGTGAAAAGGCAATACCGGTGAAGATGCCGGTTACCTACGGCTAGACGGAAAGACCCCGGGAGCTTTACTGTAGTTAGGTATTGGATTTTGATTTTGGATGCGTAGCGTAGCGGGGAGGCTTTGAAGCTTCGCTTTCGGGCGAAGTGGAGCCGCCAATGAAACACCCGTCTTCCAAAGTCTTTATTCTAATCTCGCCAAAATGGCGGGAGACAGTGCTTAACGGGCAGTTTAAGTGGGGCGCTTTTCTCCTAAAAGGTAACGGAGAAGTTTATAAGGTCGGCTAGGCACGGATGGAAATCGTGCTGGTCGTGCAAAGGCAAAAGCCGGCTTGACTGCAAGGCGGATATGCCGCGCAGGGAGGAAACTCGAACTTAGTGAACCGACCATGGTTAGTAGAACCGTGGAAGATCATCAGTCAAAAGCTACCCCGGGGATAACAGGCTGGTAGAGCCCGCGAGTCCACATCAACGGCTCTGTTCGGCACCTCGATGTCGGCTCATCTTATCCTGGGGCTGGAGAAGGTCCCAAGGGTTGGGCTGTTCGCCCATTAAAAAGATACGTGAGCTGGGTTCAAACCGTCGTGAGACAGGTTGGTCCCTATCTACCGTAGGCGTTGAGTCTTGAGGGGAGTCCTTCGTAGTACGAGAGGACCCGAAGGAACTGACCTCTGGTGTACCAGCTGTTCCGCCAGGAGCACTGCTGGGTAGCTATGTCAGGATCTGATAAGCGCTGAAAGCATCTAAGCGCGAAGCAGACCCCAAGATGAGGACTCATAGATTCCCCGTAGATGACGGGGTTGATAGGCTGCAGGTGTAAGCGCCGTAAGGCGTTCAGCCGAGCAGTACTAATAAATCGTTATTCCAATAACCCAATTTGACTGGACTAGTGATTAATAATTACAAATTATTAAATTGAGGTTTCTGGTGGCAACTATACTGAGGTTGTTCCACCCGATCCCATTCCGAACTCGGTAGTGAAATACCTCAAGGCCGATGATAGTGGTTTAGCCGCGAAAGTAGGTAGTTGCCACCAGAAATCTCAATTAAAAAATCACTCTTTGAGAGAGTGATTTTATTTTTTATTACTCTTTTTAAAAATATTCTTCATCTTCTTCTAAACCTTCGTCTTCTTCAAAATCTTCGCCTTCTTCAATTTCTTCTTCCTCTTCAATTTCGTCTAAATCTTCGTCATCTGTATAATCATCGTCAAATTCATCAGTATAATTTTCATCGTCTAACCAGAGATCGTTATCTCTTAGTTCTTTTCTAAGAGAAATGGACATATTTATTTTATTAAGAATTATTAATTAAACGACCTTTTTAAAATGAGTTTTATTTTTTTTTAAAACTTCATCAGTTAAAATAGTATAGTCAGGCCAAAATAGTTGTCAAGAGGAAATTTGCCGTTTAGCCAATTTTATGATATTTTAAAAATGAGCCTTTATGCCTGAGAAATTTTTCAAAGGAAGAAAACCTAAACATATTAAAATTTATAGATTGATTGCTTTTTTAATTTTATTGGTATTTCTTATAATTGTCTTAAACCTAACTGGTTTTTCTGGTAAAATTAAAAACCTTTTCTTTTTAATTTCTTCGCCTCTTCAATCCGGTTTACAAAAAATTGGCAAGAATATTTCTGATTTTTTATTTAGTCTTTGGCACCATAAACTTATTAAAAAAGAATTAGATCAAGCTTATCTTAATAATTTAAATTTGCTTTACCAAATAGCCAATTTACAAGAATTAAAAAAGGAAAATGAAACATTACGTCAGGCATTAGGTCTGGGCTTGGAAAAGGAATATCAGTTGGTTTTAGTTAGATTAATTAGTTTTGATTTGAATCGCGACATTATTTTAATTAATAAAGGAGCACAAGATGGTTTTGTTGAAGGTTGGCCAGTAATTACTAATGAAAAAGTTTTAATCGGTCGGATCAGTCGGGTTTACGATCAATTTTCTGAAGTAACCTTAATTTCTAGTAAAGCCAGTTCATTTGATGCCAAAATTATAGACAAAGAAATTTATGGTTTGGTTAAAGGCAAAGAGAATTTTAAAATTTATTTAGATTTGATTCCCAAAGATGCTGAAATTAGCGAAGGTGATCAAGTAGTAACAGCTGTTTTAGGCGGACTTTATCCAGCAAATCTTTTAGTTGGCAAAATTAAAACAATTAAAAAATCAGACATCGAAGCATTTCAACAAGCAGAAATTGAACCATTTTTCGATGTTAAAAAATTAGACTATTTATTAGTGATTAAATCTTTTTAAATTATGCTGAAGCGAATTTTGTTTTATTTTATATTTTTTTATTGTTTAACTTTATTACAAACTAGTTTTTTTGTTTATTTTAATCTTCACCATTTTTTCTTAAATTTTGTTTTATTAACCGCTTTGTTGATTAGTTGTTTTGCTTCTTTTTCAACAAAATTAATTTCCGCAATTATTGGCGGCTTTTTTTTAGATATTTTTTCTTTAAATAGAATACATCTTTTTTTTGGATTTTATACCTTAAGTTTGTTAGTTTTTACTGTTTTTATAGAATTTGTTTTTAAAAAATATATTAGACACCCTTTGTTTAATCGTTAATAAGATATGGATGAAATTTTTTTTACTTCATCAAAAGAATTAAAAAACAAGAAAGTGAAATTTGATTTTCAAGAAGAAATTGAACCGCACGAAGTTGTTTTGGATAATTTGGCGCAGAAAAAAGAAAAAGAAATAGGTCTTTCGGAAAAAAAGTTTGAAGTACCTCTTTTAAAAAGAATTTTGCAATTGTTTTTTATTATTTGTTTTGTGCTTATCATTGGCTTATTTTTTAAAACTTTTCAATTACAGATTTTAAGTAAAGATAAATTTCAGGTTTTAGCCGATAAAAATAAATTTATTTTTAATCAAATTCAAGCCCAAAGAGGTGTAATTTATGACCGTAATCACGAGCAATTGATTTTTAATAAAATTAATTTTGATTTGGTTTGCGATAAAACAAAATTACCGGAAAATGAGGCTGAAAAAAATAAAATTATTCAAGAAATAGCTCGAATTTTAAAAAAAGACGCCGCTGAGTTGTTAAAAGAGATTGAAATAAATCAATTTTTAATTATTAATAATCTTTCACATGAAACATTAATTTCACTAAAAACAAAAATTGATGAACTCACTGGTTGTGAGATTAAAGAAAATTCAGTTAGAGAATATAAAGATGGTGATGTTTTTGCCCATATCTTGGGTTATTTAGGCAGAATAACTAAAGAAGAATGGCAAGCTGCCCCTCAATTTTATAGTATTAATGATTATGTGGGTCGAAGCGGTTTGGAAAAATATTATGAAAATGAATTAAGAAAAAATCCTGGTCAATTAAGAATTGAAAAAGATGCCTTCGGACACATCATTTCTCAAGAAGTAATTAGCCCGCCAGAATCGGGTAAAAATTTAGTTTTGTGGTTAGATGCTGGTTTGCAAAGGAAAATTAAAGAAGAATTAGAAAAAAAATATAAAGAAATTGGCGCTAAGGGCGCCGTGGGTATTGCTTTGGATCCTAAAACTGGGGGCGTTTTGGCTTTGGTTTCTTTGCCTAGTTTTGATAATAATTTATTCCAAAAAGGAACAGATCCAACTCTTTTGCAGCAACTTTTAACCAGTCCAGAAAGACCATTATTTAATCGCGCCATTAGCGGCCGTTATATGACTGGTTCAACAATTAAACCTTTGTTGGCCTTGGCAGCCTTAGAGGAAAATATTATTACTCCAGAGAAAAAAATTTATAGTCCAGGCTATATTGAAATACCTAATCGTTATCAACCAGGAGTAAATCATATTTTTAGAGATTGGAATGTACATGGTTGGGTGGATATGCGTCAAGCCATTGCTCAATCTTGCGATGTTTATTTTTATAGTATTGGCGGCGGTTATCAGGACCAGAAAGGTTTGGGGCCAACCAAAATTAAGCAATATTTACAATTATTTAACTGGGATAGCCGGACGGGCATTGATTTACCAGAAGAAATTAGCGGCTTTTTACCTGACCCACAATGGAAGAAAGAGAAATTGGGCGAAAATTGGTGGGATGGTGATACTTATAATTTTTCTATTGGTCAAGGCTATCTTTTAATTACACCATTGGAAGTAGTTACTGCTTTGGCTGCGGTGGCTAATGGTGGTACTTTATATCAGCCACATTTAGTTAAAGAAATTATTGGCCAAGGCGAGATTCCACCGCAAATTATTCGGCAAAATTTTATTGATCCTTCTCATTTATCAGTTGTTAGAGAGGGTATGAGACAGGCAGTAACTGGAGTAAATAGTCCTTTGGCATCAGCTGTTATTTTAAATTCTTTACCAGTGGCTGCTGCTGCCAAAACTGGCACAGCTGAGTTGGGCAATAATCGTTATCATAACTGGGTAACAGTTTTTGCGCCTTATGATGATCCAGAAATTGTTTTAACCTTAATGGTTGAAGATGTTAAGGGCGTACAAGCAGCTGTTTTACCAGTTGCCCAAGCAGTTTTAGAATGGTATTTTACTCAAGATAGAAATAAAAATGAATAGAAATTTTTTGCTTATTTTTTTAACAATTGCTTTTATTAGTTTATTAGTCTTCGTTATTTTAAATTTTATTTTTCCATCGCGCAAATTTGTTTTAGAAAATTCTCAGCCAACCGCTGCTTTGACAGAATTATTAAAAGAAACAACAAATAGTTCCACTATCACTCTTTTGGCAGTAGGTGATATTATGTTGGACCGTGGAGTAGAATATATGGTTAAAAAATATGGTGATAATGATTTTAAATTTCCTTTTTTGAAAATAGCTGACTATTTGAAAAAAGCCGATCTTTTATTGGGCAACTTAGAAAGCATTATTTCTGATAAAGGAAGACGTGTGGGCAGTATTTATTCTTTTCGAGCAGAGCCAACAGCTATTACTGGTTTGATTTATGCTGGTTTTGATATTCTTTCAGTTGCCAATAATCATTTATTTGACTATGGACAAGAAGCCATGGAGGATAATTTTAGACGACTCAAAGAAGTCGGTATTGATTATGTGGGCGGTGGGTTTAATGAAGCAGAGGTTCGTTCCGGTTTGCTTAAAGAGATTAAAGGAACAAAAATCACTTTTCTGGCTTACACCAATAAAGGAAATCCAGCTTGGCAAGCGATTGGCAATAATTCGGGCATTGGTTGGTTAGATGAGAGAATTAAAGATGATATTAGAAAAGCCAAAGAAAAGAGTGATTTAGTAATTGTTTTATTTCATTTTGGCGAAGAATACCAAATTGAACCCAATGCTGAACAGCAATATTTTGCCCATTTAGCCATTGATTCAGGGGCAGATTTAGTTATTGGTCATCATCCACATGTCATTCAACCAATAGAGAAATATAAAAATAAAACCATTGCTTATAGTTTAGGAAATTTTGTTTTTGATCAGTATTTTTCCGAAGAAACAATGAAAGGTCTTTTATTAGAAATAATTATTGAAAATAAACAAATAAAAGAGGTTATTCCTCGGGAAATAAAAATTTCTGCTCAATATCAACCGTTTATTGATTAATTTTGACCAGAAAGTGATTTTTTGATAAAATAAACCAATATGGCAACAATTGATGAAATAAGAAAAATAAGAATTAAAAAATTAAAATCTATTGCCGCAACCGGTTTGCCTGTTTACCCAGAAAAATGTAAGAGAACGCATCAAATAAAAGAAGCGCTTAAAGATTTTGCTCAACTTTCTCGTTTAAAAAAAGAAGTAATTTTAGTTGGTCGCATCAGGGCTTTGCGGGCGCATGGTCGGGCTACTTTTTTAAACATTGAGGATGGTACAGGCAATATTCAAGGTTTTTTGTCAGAAAATAATTTGGGAGAGAAGAGTTATCGTTTCTTTTTAGACAATTTTGACATCGGCGATTTTGTTGAATTGCGAGGAGTTTTGTTTAAAACCAAAAAAGGTGAAAAAACAATTCAAGTTTTTGATTATAAAATTTTAACAAAAAGTTTATTGCCTCTGCCAGAAAAATGGCATGGTTTGCAAGATGTGGAAGAGCGTTTTAGAAAGCGGTATTTAGATTTAATTTTCAACCCGGAAGTTAAAAAGAAATTTGAATTAAGAACCCAGATTATTCAAGAAATTAGAAATTTTTTAGACAAAGAAGGGTTTTTAGAAGTTGAGACGCCTATTTTACAGCCAATTTATGGTGGTGCTCGGGCTCGGCCTTTTAAAACTCATCATTATGCTTTGGATTTAGATTTATATTTGCGCATTGCACCAGAACTTTATTTAAAAAGATTGTTAGTGGGTGGTTGGGAAAAGGTTTATGAAATGGGTCGGGTTTTTCGCAATGAAGGAATGGATCGCTCACATAATCCAGATTATACTCATTTAGAATTTTATTGGGCTTACGCTACATATAAAGATTTGATGAAATTAACTGAGAATCTTTTTACTGTTTTGTTAAAGAGAGTTTTTGGCAAATTAGAAATCGAATACGAGGGCAAAAAAATAAATTTTAAAACACCCTGGCCCAGAGTAGAATTTAATCAGCTTTTTAGAAAATACACTAAACTTAATTTAAATGAAGTTAATTTAGATTCTTTGAAAAAAGAGGCAATAAAATTAAATCTAGAAATACCCAAAGGAGCAACCAAGATTGAAATAGCCGATGAGATTTTCAAAAAAGTTTGCCGACCACAACTGTGGCACCCCACCTTTGTTATTCATTATCCTACTGGTTTTCAACCTTTAGCCAAATCTTTAGATGATGAGCCAGATAAATTAGCCAATTTTCAGTTAATTGTGGCTGGTTGGGAGCTAGTGAATGCTTTTTCGGAATTGAATGATCCTTTAGAACAGCGCAAGAGATTTGAAGAACAAGAAAAATATTATAAAGAAGGATTAGAGGAGGCACAACGTTTAGATGAAGATTTTTTAACTGCTTTAGAATATGGTATGCCGCCAGCTGCTGGTTTTGGTCTGGGCATCGATCGACTGGTGGCCTTATTAACTAATTCTTATAGTTTAAGAGAAATTATATTGTTTCCTTTAATGAGACCAAAAAATTAATTTTTAATAGAAATTATGCCTCATTTTATTGAAAAAGAGAAAAAAATAGAAAAAGAAGCTAATCAAGTGGTAAGAAATGAGTTTTTAAAAATAGGTGTGGCTATAGAAAAATATCCGCAGATTTTTGAAAGATTAGTTGAAATTAATAATAATCGCGAAGGTCATTTTTATGATGCAATTAAAATGGCTGAAATAGTTGATTTAATTTGGGAAAATTTAGACTTAAAAGGAATTAGTAAAGAAAAAATGAAACTCTGCATTTTGGTTCATGATATTGGTAAATCTGGTCCATTAAATATTTCAGAAAATGGTAAAAAAATTATTAAAAAACTTTTTCAACATAGACCATTTAAAGATTCTCGTGATAAACCAATTAGTTTGGCTTTGACTGAAGAAAATATTGAAGGACGAGATGAGATTAATAAATTTTTAAGCGAAGAACTTAAAATTGACACAAATCAAGAAAAAATGATTGATTTTTGGCGTCGGCATGTAGACTGGAGCTATGAGATTTTAAAAAATAATCAGAGTGATTTAATTGATGAGGAAGTGATTTTAATTGTTGCAGCGCATCATCTTTTAGATGGCAAGGATCCAGCACAGATTTTAGCTAAAGGACAAGAGGTTTCACCTAATGCTCAATTTTTGGAAATTATTGATAAATATCAAATTTTAACTTTAATAGACAAATATCAGGCATACCGTGGTCGGAGTAATTATTCACATGAAGAGGCAATTTTATATTTAAAAGATTTGGTAGAAAAAAGTAATTTTTCAGAAAAAACAAAACAGGAGTATTTAAAATTTGTTGATATTTTAGACAAGTCGCGTGATAAATTAAAAGAATTAACTTATTAAATTTATGTTAGATATTAAATTTATTCGGGAAAATCAAGGTTTAGTGAAAAAAGCCTGCCAAGAAAAAGGGATTCAGGTTGATATTGGCGCTCTTTTAGAAATTGATAAGAAAAGACGCGAAATCTTACAAGCAATTGAAGATATGCGCGCGCAGAAAAATAAAGCGAGCAAAGAAATTGGTGCTGTCAAAAGTGAGCAAGAAAAGAAAAGAATTATTTTAAAAATGCAGGAATTGGATAAAAATAATGACCGTTTAGATCAAAATTTTAAAGAACTAACTGAGAAATTCAATGAATTAATGTGGCAGATTCCCAATTTGCCCTTACCGGGAGTACCAGTAGGTAAAGATGAAAGAGATAATGTGGTTTTAAAAGAAGTAGGGGAAAAACCGCATTTTAATTTTCCTCTCAAAGATTATATGACTTTAGGCGAAACTTTAGATTTGATTGATGTTAAAAGAGCTGCCAAAGTGGCTGGTACAAGATTTGGTTATTTGAAAAACGAAGCAGTTTTATTAGAATTTGCTTTAATTAAGTTAGCTTTTGATTATTTATTAAAAGAAGGTTTTATTCCAGTTTTGCCACCGGTAATGCTGAAAGCCAATCTGGCGCGCGGTATGGGTTATTTAGAACAAAGTGATCGTGAAGAGGCATATTATTTACCGCAAGATGATTTGTATTTGATTGGCACTGCTGAGCAATCAATTGGCACGATGCATGCTGATGAGATATTAAAAGAAGAAGAATTGCCGAAAAGATATGTGGCTTTTTCAACTTGTTTTCGGCGGGAAGCTGGTTCTTATGGTAAAGACACCAAAGGCATTTTTCGGGTACACCAATTTGATAAAGTAGAAATGTTTAGTTTTTGTCGTCCTGAAGAATCAATTCAAGAACATCAATTTTTTTTAGCAATAGAAGAAAAATTAATGCAAGCCCTAAAATTGCCTTATCGAGTGCTTAATATTTGTACAGGTGATTTGGGCCGACCAGCTGCAGCAAAATATGATATTGAGACTTGGTTGCCTTCCGAAAATAGATATCGCGAAACCCATTCTACTTCTAATTGTACTGATTTCCAAGCCAGGCGTTTAAACATTCGTTATCGGACTAAAAAAGGTGAATTAAAATTTGTCCATACAGTTAATGGTACAGCCTTTTCTCAAAGACCTATTTTAATGATTATGGAAAATTATCAACAAAAGGACGGCAGTATTTTAATTCCTGAAGTTTTACAGAAATACCTTGGTTTTAAAGAAATAAAAAGTAAAAAATAAAAATATTTTATCTAAAAATCTCAAAACAAAGATAAAATGAATTATCCTTTTTTAATTATTCATGGTTGGGGGAAGGGTAGTCAAAGTTGGCAAAGAGTTAAAGAATTATTAGAAAATAAAGGTTATCGGGTTTTAGTGCCTGATTTGCCGGGTTTTGGCAATAATCCAGCGCCAATTAAGCCTTGGTCAATCAATGATTATGTTGTTTGGGTTAAGGATTTTGTTACGCGATCTAATCTTTCTAATTTTATTTTATTGGGTCATTCTTTTGGTGGCGCTGTAGTGGTGAAATATGCTATTAAATATCCTCAAGATATTAAAAAATTGTTTTTAATTGCGCCAGCCCTAATTAGACAAGAAAATTTTAAGATAAAATTTTTTAAAAAAATAACTAAATTTTTAAATAAAATCTTTAAAATAGAGCCAAGTCAGTGTTATTTAAGAAAGGTTTTTTATAAATTATTTAGAATTAAAAGTGACTATCCATCATTAAAAGGGGTAATGAAAGAAACTTATTTTAATATTTTAAAAGAAGATTTATCTGCTGAATTGAACAAAATTTCTTTGCCAACAATTATTATTTGGGGAGGAAAAGATGACGTTCTGTCAGTCAAACAAGCCGATTTAATTAAAAAAGAAATTAAAAAGGCGAAATTAATTATTATACCAAATGCCAATCATTATTTGTGCAAAACTCAACCTCAAGAGTTGGTTGATAAAATTTTAGAAAACATTAATTGAGATTAATATGTTTTATTTTTTAAGTATCATCTGGTTTATTCGTCAAACAAAATTATTTTTGTTTTGGGTTTATCTTTGGCAATTGAAAGAATATCAAATAAGGCGACTTTTAGATCATTTTCGCACAACCAAAGGTAAAAGAATATTTTTAAATTGGCTATTTATTTTAAAAATTATTTTATTTATTTATGCCTTAGTTTTGGCAGAGACAAACATAACCACTTTATTACCTTTATCTTTATATTTCAAATTATGTTTGGGCTGGATTGTTGTATTAAATATTTTTTATTTTGGCGAATCAAGCAAGTTTATTTTTGATTTATTACGTCGGCAATTAAAGAAGCCTGTTTTAACAATAAAAACCATCACCATTGTTTTGTCTGGTTTATTATTAGAAACATTGTTTTTACTCCTTTTGTTAATGAAGTTTTATTTTTATCCTATTAAAAACCTCTATTGGTTTATTTTCGGATTTTTAACCTTTGATCTTTTAACGCCTTTTTGGACAACTATTTTAGTGATACCGATTCATTTATTGAGCATAATTTTTAAAAAAAGAATTATCAAAAAAGCCCAAATTAAAAGAGAACAATTTAAGGATCTTTTGGTGATTGGCATTACGGGCTCTTATGGCAAAACCTCAACCAAAGAATTTTTAGCTGAAATTCTTTCAAAAAAGTTTAAAGTATTAAAAACAAAAGAACACATTAATGCGGAAATTGGTATTGCCCAAACAATTTTAAACGATTTACAAGAAGACCACCAAATTTTTATTGCTGAAATTGGCGCTTATCAAAAAGGAAAAGTAAAAGAGGTGTGCCAATTTTTAAAACCGCAAATTGGCATTATTACCGGAGTAAATGAACAGCATTTAGCACTTTTTGGTTCAATGGAGAATTTATTAGCAGGTGAAGGTGGTTGGGAATTAATTGAAAGCTTGCCGCAAAATGGAAAAGTTTTTTTAAATGGAAAAAATGAAATTTGTCGTCAACTTTACGAAAAAATAAAAATAAAAAAATATCTTTATGGAGAAAATGCGCCCCTCTTAGGTGAAAATCTAGAAGGTGCCAAATTGGTGGCTAAAGAATTGGGTATAAGTGAATCAGTTATTGCTCAGGCAGTTCAAGAAATTAAAAATAGAATTCCTGGAATTGAATTAAAACAAGGAATTAATAATTGCCAAATTATCAATGCAACCTATTCAGCGAATCCGGATGGGGTAATAGCCCATTTAGAATATTTAAAAACTTTTACTGGTAAAAAAATTGTCGTTATGCCTTGTTTGATTGAATTGGGTAGCGCAGCCAAAGAAATTCATAAAAAAATTGGTCAAAAAATTGCTGAAGTTTGCGATTTGGCAATTATTACTACTAAAGAGAGATTTAAAGAAATTAAAGAGACAGCCAAAGAAAAAGTTATTTTTTTAGAGAGTCCAAAAGAAATTTTTAAGAAAATTAAAAGTTTTTGCCAGCAAAACGACGTGATCATTTTAGAAGGAAGAGTGCCTCAGCAACTTATTAATTTATTAATAAAGGAAAATGGTTCAGAGAAAATGCCTTTTATTTCTATCTCTTTATCGCCCAATACAGAAAAAGATGATATTGCTTTAGCTGCGAGATTAATTTTCCAACCTTGGAAATGGAAAATAAATAAAAATTTGAAAAATTATCCAGGTGGAGAAAAAGTCAAATCAGCCAGTCAGTTATTAGAAGAAGAGTTTAAAAAATATTTGGGCGTAAAATATGCTTTTGCTTTTAATAGCGGCCGGTCAGCCTTAATGGCAATTTTAAATGCTTTAAATTTTCAACAAAATGATGAAATTTTAGTTCAGGCTTTTACCTGTAATGCCGCAGTTAATCCAATTATTTGGTCAGGTTTAAAACCAATTTATGTTGATTGTGATGAAAATACTTTTAATCTTGATTTAAAAGATTTGGAAAGGAAAATTGGGCCACGTACCCGTGCCGTGATGGTTCAACATACTTTTGGTTTGCCGGCTGAAATTGATGAAATTTTAGAGATTTGCCGCAAACACCGTTTAATTTTAATTGAAGATTGTGCGCATGCTTTAGGTGCGGAATATAAAGGAAGAAAAGTTGGCACTTTTGGTCAGGTTGCTTTTTTTAGTTTTTCCCGAGACAAGATAATTTCTTCGGTTTATGGCGGTCTGGCAGTAACTAATAATCAAGAATTAGCACAAAAAATTGCCAACTATCAAAAGAAAGTTGGTTATCCCTCTTTATATTGGATAAAGCAACAACTTTTACATCCACTTTTAATGAATTGGTTGATTTTGCCAACCTATCCTTGGTTTGGTAAATATTTATTAGTATTATTGCAATATCTGCAAATTCTTTCTAAAGCAGTTCATTGGCGAGAAAAAAGAGGACAAAAACCAAGATATTTTCCCAAGAAAATGCCTGATGCTTTAGCAATTTTGGTTTTAAATCAATTGAAGAAATTAGAAAAATTTGCTCAACATCGCCAGATGATTGCTCAACTTTATTATAATGAATTAAAAGAAACCAATTTTATTTTGCCAGTTAATCCATCTGATAGAAAACAGACATTTTTGAGATTTAGCTTAAAACATCCGCAAGCGCACCAAATTATTAGAAAAGCCTGGCAGAAGAATTTCTTAATAGGGGATTGGTATACAAGCCCCATTGCTCCGGATGATACAAAATTAGAAAAGATGCATTATAAATTAGGAATGTGTCCCAAAGCCGAGAAATTATCTCAAGAAGTATTTAATTTGCCCACTCATATTAATATTTCCCCAACCACTGCAAAAAAAATTATCAATTTTCTCAAAAATCTAGAAAAATTTCCATTTAAATAAGTTTAGTGTATTCTAAATATATTTAATCTATTAAGATTAAATTTAATCTATTAAGATTAATATAATATAGATTAATCATAAGATAATTTAGGTTAAATCATATATAGGTTTTAGATTAAATTATAGGTTTTAGATTAAATCATATATAGGTTAAATCATATAATAATTAATTTCTCCTATACTCTAATTTCTACGATCGTAGAAAATATGGTATAATGGAGAAAGATAAAAATTAATAAATCATAATAAATCACATTATCATAATAAATCATATTAAATATTAATAAATCATATTAATTTAATTATGAAAATTCCCTTAAGTGATAAGTTTCTTTGGAGTTTGTATAATTTTATGGAAGAGATTGATAGAACATTTGATTTTGGAATTCCTAGATCAATGCGCGAGGGTATTGATATTCAGTCTATAAAACTGAAACGTGAGTGGCGGAGAATTGCTGAACGAAAGAAATTTGCAAAACTTATTTATTATTTAAAGAGAAAAGATTTAATAAAAATTAAAAATTTAGAAAATAAAAAAGCAATAATTTTAACCACAAAAGGATTAGACAAGGTTTTAAAAATAAAATATAAATTATTTGAAAAAAAATTAAGAAAAGACGGAAAATTTCAAATGATCATTTTTGATATACCGGAAAAGAAAAGATTTTTAAGAGATTTATTAAGAGAGCACCTGATTATTTTAGGATATAAAATGTTTCAAAAGAGTATTTGGATTACTCCTTACGATGTTCAGAAACAAACCGAAGAATTGTTAAAAAGATACAGATTAGATCCTTATGTAAGATTATTTCTTGTTGAAAGTATTTAATAAATAAAATATCCCACATTTTCTACGATCGTAGAAAATGGGGGATAATTAGAAGTAGAATCAGAGAAATCAGAAATAACTAGAAATCAGAAATAAGTAGAAGCAGAAATAAGTAGAACCAGAAATAAGCAGAACCAGAAATAAGCAGAACCAGAAATAAGCAGGAGCAAAATAAGCAGGAGCAAAATAAGCAGAAGTAGAAATGGTTAGACGTAATTAGAAATAGATCAGAAATAGAAAGTAATATAAAATATAATTTTTTATACAGAGCATAATTTATCTAATAAATCACAATTTGTCTAAACGCAATTTATTTAGGAAATAAATTTATGCAAAAAATAGAAGGTGAAAGTATAAAAGAAATAAAAGTAGTTGAGATCTCTGATAAGAATGTTTGGGAGAGTTTTTTATTGCAGTGTAAGGAGAAAACTTTTTTACAATCTTGGTATTGGGGCGAGTTTCAAAAAATGATGGGTAATAAAATTTGGCGCTGGGGGATTTATGAAGGTGATAATTTACTTGCCGTTGTTTTGGTTGTTAAGATTCAAGCAAAAAGAGGCACATTTTTATTAATTCAACATGGCCCAACTTTAGTCTCTTCTCAAGAGAATAAATTGGAAATACTAGAAACTCTATTAAAAAAATTAAAAGAGATTGGCCAGAAAGAAAAATGCGCTTTTGTTCGTTTGGCATCTTTATGGGAAATAAACGGAGAAAATCAAAGAATTTTTAAACAATTGGGTTTTCTTAAAGCGCCAATGCACGCCAATGCTTATGAGGCAACTTGGAAATTAGATCTTACAGGAGTGAATGAAGAGGAACTTTTAGCTCAAATGCGCAAAACCACGCGTTATTTAATTCGCCGCGCTTTAAAAAATAAAGAAATTAGTATAGAAAAAAGTGAAAATATAGATGATTTTGAAAAATTTAATGAACTTAACCAAATTATTGCTAAGAAACAAAGATTTACTCCTTTTTCTAGAGAATATCTAAAAAATGAATTTACTGTTTTTTCTCCTGAAAAAAAGGCTTTATGGATTTTTGGCAAATATCAAAACAAAATTGTCGCCGGCGCTTTAGTAATTTTTTGGTCGGGTATTGGTTTTTATCATCAAGGCGCTTCTTTGCCAGCCTATGCCAAATTATCTCTTCCTTATTTAATTCAATGGGAAGCAATTAAAGAAGCGAAAAGGCGAGGTTGTCAAATGTATGATTTTTGGGGCTATGTGGATCCATTTAAGTATCCTAAACATCCTTGGGCTGGACCGACTTTATTTAAAATGGGGTTTGGCGGAAAGTCATATCAATATCTGCCAACCAGCGATATTCCTTTATCAAAGAGATATTGGCTTATTTTTGTTTTTGAAAAATTAAGAAAATTAAAGCGTGGTTTATAAAAATGGTTCAATATCATAAACCGCATCGCTACAAAAAAAGAAAACCAATTTATCATTATCTCTTTTTTCGTTTAACGATTTTAATTTTGATTTTTTTCTCTTTGCTAGTTTATTTTTTGTTTTTTACTGAATATTTTCAAATCAAAACAATCAATTTAGTTAATAAAAATCAAATAAGTGAAAAATGGTTTTCTCAACAAGATCTTTTAAATAGTCTTTGGCATAAGAGTGAAAATAAAATTCTCTTTTTCAATACCCGAAGTATTTTTCTTTTTAAAACAAAGCAGGCTGAAAAGGAAATTTTAAGTCAGTTTCCATCATTAGCCAAAATTGAAATTAAACAGCAATTACCTGATACTTTAAATGTTACAGTTATTTCGCGAGAAGAAGCGGCTAGGCTTTGTTTGACAAATGATTGTTATATTTTAGATAAAGATGGAATTGTTTTTGGCGTAATTAAAGAAGATAATACATTATTAAAAATTATTGATAAGCAGAAGGAAACAATTCAATTAGGTGAACGGGCAATCAGTCAACAGGAATTAACTGGGCTTTTTAAAATTAAAAATCAACTAGAGCAGGATCTTCATATTTTAATAAGCGAATTTGTGATAACACCAGAAAAATTAACAGTAATTACGCAAGCTGGCTGGGAGATTTACTTTGATTTAAAAGGCGATTTGGATTGGCAATTAACTAAATTAAAGGTTGTTTTACAGGAGAAAATTCCGCCTGATCAAAGAGCCAATTTAGAATATATTGAATTGCGCTTTGGTAATTTTGCTAATCCCAAATACCGCATTAATCAAGGTAGTAAATAAAAATGGAATAGCCAGCCCTAGCTACTGGTTGATAATTTTCTAACCATTGATAATAACCAGTTGGTTGATCAAAACCACGAACCGGTTTAGCCAAGCCACCTTGGAGTTGGTTAACTGAAATAGCCAGCCAACCATGTGGTAATTCTTTTAATTCTTTGGGTTTGAGTAAAATATAACGGTCTTTGAGCCAGTAATCTAAATCTTCGCCACCAAAATAATCAATATAAATTTTTTCAATTTTATTTTGCTTCATAAATTCTAAGAGGCGATAAAAATCTTGGCCCCAATCATAGTTAGAATCAACAGCGATTTTATAACCATTAACAGTGCCACCAGCCAGTTCGTTGTAATAAGAAAGATAATGAGGAAAAGCGATTAAAGATGAGCTTATATACCAGTAAAAAAGAAGCAAGACAATTAGCACAGCCAACCGGCGATAGCGGATTGATTTAATTATTAAGAAAAACTCCTTTAAACCAAACGCTACCAAAATATAAACAAAAGGAAAGGTGGGCATTAAATGACGAATGCCAATATTGAGATTACCAGATAAAGCACCAATCCAATAAACCAAAAGCCAAATTAAACAAGCCAAAATAACAAAATTATTTTTTAACCAAGTTAGACAACTGCGTTGTCTGATGGCGCGCCATAAACTTAAACAAGCGCCAATTAAAGCGATTAAAGTTAATAAATGAAGTGCTAAAGGTTCTTTTAATAAATAAAGAGTGGGGAAGTAGGCAAGCCAGCTATTAGCCGCAATTTCGCCGCAAAAAACAGCTGTATTGCCCCAAGCAGTTCGTTGCGAAGCCATTAAAAGACCACGGGTGTACTGTCCCAAAGCTCGGAGCGACTCGTGTTTGGTTAGCCAAAGAGATAAATCACGCGCCAAAGGAACGGGATGTCCAGAAATATCATTAATTGTATCTCTTAGTTGATGATCTGGCGGATAATTTTGAATATGAAATTGATAAACTGGCCAAATAATAAATACAACACCAATTAAACCAATTAAAAAAGCTTTAATTAAATAAACAATAACAGTTTTAGGAATTTTTCTTTTTTCTGGCGCAAAAAGAAAAGCATAAATTAATGTAATTATTGCTAGAAAGGGAATAAGGAGGATGAGTGAAAATTTGAGAATCATTGCTAAACCAAAAGCCAAGCCAGCCAGAAAAACATTGAGCCAAGTTGGTTTTTTTAGAAAATGCAACCAACCAATAGTAGCTATAAGCGCGCCAAAAGCTGCGCCAATATCAGTATTGGTGAACCGGCCGTGAGCCAAAAGAGTGGGTGAGAAAGCAAAAAGTGTTAGAGCAATTAAACCAATTAAATTACCACCGATTTTTTTAGAATAAAAGAAAAGCAACCAACCCAACAGAAGTAAAAATAAAATCATGGCTGAACGCGCGGCAATAATAATTTGTCGCGGATTATTACCAGAGCGATAAAGCAATTCTCTTCCAAAATCAAATTGACTCCACCAAGGCGGTGCTGCTTCTTCTTGTGTCCAGGAAGGATGTTGGTCAGGAAAATGAAGATTGAGAAATAATAATGGAAAAGCAATAATATCTTTGCTTAATGGCGGATGTTCAGGATTGAGACGATAATCATGTTTGACCAAATAAGAATAACCGGCGCCGATATGGGCCAACTCGTCAAAAGTTAGCGAGTCATGAAGCATGCTCAAAAAGGCAGTTAATGCCATTATTAATAAAAGAATAAAAGCCAAAATATTGGTAATTTTATTATTTAAGCGCCACATATTTTTTAATTATTTAGTTATTTCGTAAAATAAAATTCTTTCTTTTTCATGAAGAAGACCGTTGGGATAGTGGTTGATAATAGGCATTAAATCTTTTATCTCTTTATTCATAATAAACACAAAATCGCCTGGTTCTAATTTAATTTCTTTAGCTTGTTCTGGCCAAAGATAAATCGCTTCTTGGCGTTGGGCTGTTTTTTGGATAAAACGGGGCACTTCAGCTGGTAAATCACCTTCATTTTGAATAACATATTTTTTGACGTTGACCGGTAAAGCATTTAATTCTTGACCAACATCAGTAAATCTTTGAGTAAAAGCATCAACCAAAGCTGGTTGATGTGACCAAATAATGAAATAAAGAATAAAAGATGAACCAGCCATTATTGCCAGGATAAGAAGAGAGATTATTTTAATTGTTTTTGGATGATTTAACCATTTATTTTTTGCTTTTTGATAAAGCAATACTGCGCCTAAACCAGACCAAAAATAAACAATTGGAATAACACCCAAACTTCTTAAAGCATGAGGAATGCCTTCAATAGTTAAACAAGATGGCAATAATAAAGAGGCAAACCAAACAAAAGCCAATAAAAGGCCACTAATTTGTAGCCATTGAGTTGGATTTTTGTTTTTGGTTTTTAATAAACGCAGCAATTGCAGCAATGTCCAAAACAGACCAATTAAAAAGAAAATGCCAGCTAAGGGTGAAAGTTGGGGAAAGCCGGAGAAATTGTGACGCCAGTTGAAATCGCCCACAAAATTAAACATAATGAGATGGGCGCTCAAACTTTTAAGAAAAGATGAAAGGGGATTGGGTTGTTTGAATACCGAGACACCAGTGGCGCGCGAAATAAAATCTTGGGGATGTTGTAAGAAATACAAACCAATTGGTGCGGCTACTAAACCAATAGTGATTAGTAATAAAACGCTGGCCAATAGATATTTTTTTAACCAGTTTTCTTGCCGCGCAATGAAAAGCCAGAAAATTAAAACAAAACCCAATAATAAAACTGCTAAACGGAAAGTGGTGTAAGTATAGAAACCCAATCCAAAAACAATTCCAGCCAAAAGAAAATTATAAATTTTTCTTGTTCGTAAGCCGCGCAATAAAAAATAAAAAGCAAAAACTAAAACTAGTGGCATTAAAATAACTCGAAAGCCCAAACGGCTAAAATTTATATGCCAAAAAGAAATAGTTAAAAAGAAACTTGTTAAAAGAGATAAAAGCGAGGATTGATTTTCGGATAATTTTAAATGTCGGCCAAGTTCTTTACTAAAAAGATACTGACCTAAAATAGTTAAGACGCTACTGAGAGCAGGAACAAATTTAAAAGCCCGGAGACTAATACCGAAAAGTGCGAAAGAGAAAGAGATTAAAAGAAAAAATAGACCTTCGCGACCTTGATTTTCAGGATAAAATACTTGCCAAGTTTTCGTTTCTAAAATACGAACAGCCGTATTCGCATTAATAGCTTCATCTGGCCAGAGACTGGGCGGTATGTCTGTTAGTCGCCAAAATCTAAGAAAGGCAGCTAAAAGAATAATGAAAAAGAGGAGAAAAAGATGCTTTTTATTCTTGGTCATACCCCCTTGAAATTTTAAAAAATTTGCTATAATATATTTATATATTATATGACGGAAGAAGAAAAAAGCCAAGCTGAAATTGCTAAATTAACTGAAAAATTGGCTGAATGCGAAAAGTTAAAAAATGAGTATCTGGCTGGTTGGCAACGCGCTCGGGCTGACTTTTTGAATTATAAAAAAGAAGAAGTGGAAAGAATTGGTGAGCTTTTAAAATACGCTAATGAAGAATTTATTTTAAATCTATTACCGGTTTTGGATAATTTTGAATTGGCTGAGAAAAATTTGTCGGATGAGTTAAAAAACAATGAAAATGTGAAGGGATTATTACAGATTAAACAGCAATTAAAAGATTGGTTGAAAAAACAAGGAGTTGAAGAGATGGTAACGATTGGTGAAATTTTTAATCCTAATTGGCATGAGGTGGTTGGCGAAGTAACTGAAACAGAAAATTTACCCAATAAACAAACTGGTTTAATTGTGGAAGAAATTCAAAAGGGCTACAAAATAAATGGCCGTTTATTAAGACCGGCCAAAGTAAAGGTCGTAAAATAAATTATAATATTATATCTCTTAATTTTATGCCGTTAATTCCTTGGAGACCATTTTGGGATTTGGTGGAGGGCGATTGGTTAGATGAATGGTTGGAGAGACCACGTTGGCGACAATGGTTGGAAGAAGTGCCAGTAGTGCGGACACCAAAGATTGATATATATGAGGACAATGGTAATTTAGTTGCTGAAGTGGAGCTTCCCAAAGTGGATCCGGAAAACATTAATGTGGAGGTTAAGGATAATGTTTTAAGGTTGGAGGCTAAATCGGAAGAAAAGAAAGAAGAGAAAAAGAAAGGATATTACCGAAAGGAAATTAGTTCCGGTTATTTCAAGAGAGTTTTGTCTTTGCCAGTGGAGGTGATTGGTGATAAGACTGAGGCAGAATATCGGGATGGTATTTTAAAAATAACCATGCCCAAAGCCAAACCCCAAAAAGAAAGCAAAGGAGTTAAAATAAAGGTCAAAAAATAATTTAGGATTTTTAGATTTGTCCCCTTGCTTTAATTAGCAAGGAGACAAAATAAAGGTCCTAATTTTAGTATTGGTTTAAAAATTTTAATAAAATATCATTTAAACATATGTCAAAAATATTAGGTATTGATTTAGGTACAACTTTTTCTGCTATGGCTACCATTATTAATGGTGAGCCAAGAATTATTGAAAATAAAGAAGGGGCGCGAACAACGCCTTCAGTAGTGGCTATTAATAAAACTGGCGAGAGATTGGTGGGTATTTTAGCCAAGCGGCAACAGGTGACTAATCCCAAAAATACCATTTTTTCTGCCAAACGATTAATTGGGCGACGTTATTCTGATCCAGAAGTGCAACGAGATAAAAAACTTTTACCTTATGAAATAAGGGAAGCAAGCGATGGTGGTGTAGAAATAAAAATGGGTGATCGTTGGTATAAACCACCAGAAATTTCCGCTATGGTTTTACAGAAATTAAAAGTTGATGCTGAAGCAAAATTAGGAGAAAAAATCACTGATGCAGTCATTACTTGTCCGGCTTATTTTGATGATTCACAAAGAAAGGCCACCAAATTGGCTGGCGAGATCGCTGGATTTAATGTGCGACGGGTGATTAACGAGCCAACAGCCGCTGCTTTGGCTTATGGTTTAAATAAGAAAAAAGGTGAAAGAATTGTGGTTTATGATTTTGGTGGTGGCACTTTTGATATTTCTATTTTGAATGTTTCAGAGGATACAATTGAGGTTATTGCTACTGGTGGTGATACTCATTTGGGTGGTGACGATTTTGATCAACGAATTATGGATTGGTTGTTAAGCGAATTTAAAAGAACTGAAGGAATTGATTTATCGAAAGATGAATTGGCCTTGCAGCGTTTGAAAGAAGCGGCTGAAAAAGCCAAAATTGAATTATCATCGGTTTTAGAAACAGAAATTAATTTGCCGTTTATTTCAGCTGATGCTTCTGGACCAAAACATTTTTACTATAAATTAACCCGCGCCAAATTAGAAGAATTGGTGAATGATTACATTGCTAAGTCAATCGAGTTGGTTAAGCAAACTTTAAAGGAAGTTAATTTGCAACCCAAAGATATCGATGAAGTTGTTTTGGTGGGTGGTCAAACGAGAATGCCTAAGATTCAAGAAGAATTGAGAAAGTTTTTTGGCAAAGAACCAAATAAAGAAATTAATCCTGATGAAGTAGTGGCAATTGGCGCGGCAATTCAAGGAGGAATTTTAGAAGGCGGAGTGAGAGATGTTTTGCTTTTGGATGTGACACCACTTTCTTTGGGAATTGAGACATTGGGTGGCGTGAATACTATTTTAATTCCGAAAAATACCACTATTCCCACAAGTAAGACACAGATTTTCTCAACTGCCTCTGATAATCAAACATCAGTTGAGATTCATGTATTGCAAGGCGAAAGACCAATGGCGCAAGATAATAAAAGTTTAGGCCGCTTTATTTTAGACGGTATTCCGCCAGCGCCGCGCGGTGTGCCACAAATTGAAGTAACATTTGATATTGATGCGAATGGTATTCTTAATGTTACAGCCAAAGATAAAGCGACTGGTAAGTCGCAATCAATTAGAATTGAGGGTTCTACTGGTCTTTCCAAAGAGGAAGTTGAACGATTAAAAAGAGAAGCAGAAATGTATGCTGCCGAGGATAAAAAGAAACAGGAATTAATTGAAGTAAAGAATTTGGCTGAGAATTTAATTTATACCACTGAAAAGGTTTTGCGAGAGAATAGTGATAAAATTTCTACTGATGTTAAAAAAGAAGTAGAAGAGAAGTTGGCTGAATTGAAAAAAGTTAAGGAAAGTGATAAAATAGAAGAAATTAAACAAAAAACAGAAGAATTATCTCAGGCAATTCAGAAAATTGGTGCAGAATTATACCGTGCCTCTCAAGAAAAGAATAAACCAACAGAAGATGAGCCGCCTGAAGAAAGAGGATATAAAGAGAAATAAATTATTAAAAATTTTGGATTTTGATTTTTAAATTTTGCATTTTAATTTGTCTATGAAGGATTATTATGAAATTTTGGGCGTTTCACGAAACGCTACGCCAGAAGAAATAAGAAAGGCCTATTATAAACTGGCTCACAAATATCATCCAGACAAAGGTGGCGACGAGAAGAAATTTAAAGAAATTAACGAGGCATATCAGGTTTTGTCTGATAAAGAAAAAAGGAGCCAGTATGATCGTTTTGGCCGTGTCTTTGAACAAGGTGCTGGCTTTGAGCCGGGTGGTTTTGATTTTGGTTTTAATTTCGGCAATTGGGGCAAAGATGGTTTTGATTTTGAATTCAATTTAGAAGATTTAAGTGATTTAATGGATAATTTTTTCGGATTTGGCAGAAGTAGTCGACAGAAAAAAGATTTAAAACGGGGCAAAGATATTAGAGTGGAGATGGAAATTTCTTTGGCTGATGTTTTAAATAATAATGAGAAAGAAATTGTTTTGCCAAAATTTGTTATGTGTAACCGTTGTCAAGGTACGGGCGCTGAACCAGGCACCGTAATTAAAGAATGTTTTTCTTGTCGCGGTACAGGCTGGGTCCAGCAGATTAGAAGAACGCCCTTAGGTTCTTTTACCCAGGCCAGTGTTTGTCCAGAGTGTGGTGGTGAAGGATTTCGTCCGGAAAAACCTTGTCAAGTTTGTCAGGGTGAGGGTCGGGTTAAGGGAAAAGAAAAAATTAAAATTTTCATTCCCGCTGGGGTTGATACTAATCAGGTTATTAAAATTGAAGGCAAAGGAGACGCTGGTCGCCGTGGCGGTCAACCAGGTAATTTATATGTGAGAATTTTTGTTAAACCTCATTCTAAATTTCAAAGAAAGGGTGATGATTTATATTTGCAAGTACCGATTTCTTTAACGCAAGCAGTTTTGGGCGGTGAAGTAGAAATTGTTACTTTAGATAATAAAAAACTTAATATTGAAATACCGGCTGGATCAGAATCAGGCAAACTTTTAAAATTGAGCGGTAAGGGTATTCCTCATTTTTCTGGCTGGGGTCGTGGTAATCTTTATGTTGAATTAATAATTAAAGTGCCAAAAAATTTGACAAAAGAACAAAAAAGATTATTAGAAGAATTAAGAAAGGAAGGGTTGTAAAAAAGGTTAGAACCCGCAAAACAAATTGTTCATAAATAATTTAATAAGGTAATTTGTTTTGTTCCCCTGGGTTTATCATAAATAATTTAATCAAGGTTAAAACCCGCGAAATTAACTTCGTTAATTTCGCCCCCGAGTTCATCATAATTAAAATAATTTAAGGTTAGAACTCGCGAAATAAACATTCATATATTGTTTTAATCAAGGTAGTTTATTTCGCCCCTGGGTTTATCATATATAATTAAATTTAAGGTTAGAACCCGCAAAACAAATTGTTCATAAATAATTTAATAAGGTAATTTGTTTTGCCCCCATAACTCAACTGGTAGAGTACCTCCCTTTTAAGGAGGTAGTCCAGGTTCGAGTCCTGGTGGGGGCACATAGATAAATCAAAAATCAAAAATCAAAAATCAAAATTAAATATCAAATATTAAAAGCACGGCTCTGCCGTGCTTTTAATTTACCAGATTTGTGTTAAAATTTATTAAAACTATGAGAAAAATTTTAATTCTTTGTTTATTTTTAATTGTTTCAATTGGTTTTATTGGTTTATTTTGGCCAATTTTTCAAAATCTTCCAGAAATTAAGCCACCAAGTTTAGAAACCATTTCACAAAGAATTATTCAATCAACCTCCACAGAACAAAAAATTTCTTTACCCTCGCCATTAAAAATATTAGAAACAGAAAGGCCAACAGCAGTTTTGACTCAACAAGGAGTGATTGATTGGACTAATACACAAAGAACGAAATATGGTTTAGCGCCTCTAAAAGTAAATACCAAATTAAACACGATGGCTCAAGCCAAAATTGAAGATATGTTTAAAAATCAGTATTTTGCTCACTATTCACCAAGCGGCGAAGGCGTGGCTGATTTAGCGAAAAAATTTAGTTATGAATTTTTGCTAATTGGCGAAAATTTAGCGATGGGTAATTTTGCTTCTGATGAAGATTTGGTTGAGGCCTGGATGAATAGTCCAGAGCATCGCGCCAATATTTTAAACCCTCATTATCAAGAAATTGGCGTAGCAGTTAAAAAAGGAATTTTTGAAGGAAAAACTGTTTGGTTGGCAGTGCAACATTTTGGTTTGCCTTCTGCTGTTTGTCCACAGCCCAGTGTTGCTCTTAAAGAGCAAATTGATCAAAATCAACAACAGATTTTAGAGTTGCAAGAAGAATTGGCTGCTTTAAAAACAGAAATAGCGTCTATCAGTCCAAAGTGGCGCGCCACCTATTTTCAGAAGATTGATGAATACAATGATTTAGTTAATCAATATAATGCTTTAATTGAGAAAACAAAATTGTTAATTGATGAATATAATAATCAGGTTAATTTATTTAATCAGTGTTTGGCAGAATTTTCAAAATAATAAATTTTTATATAAATTTTGATACTAACCTGGCACAACAATATTTTAAATAAGTTATTTTATATCTTTGGCTTAACCAATTCTTTCACCTTAATTTCAGCCAAGCGTTGATTTAAGGCTTTTTCTGACTTGTAGACCCGATAAGCTTGTTTTCTCTTATCTATCCATTGCTCAAAGTTGAGCAAGCGAGATCTTAATAACCAGACAATCAAGCCAGTAGCTAACAAAGGTAAAATGAAAGAATCAATCCAAATGTTATTAGTTAAACCAGTTGAGACATCAGTGGC
>Ga0315298_1000138_pt1 | contig 141474 bp, 122 predicted proteins | sample WHS_1_MG_FD_203077 | JGI IMG/M metagenome (GOLD analysis project Ga0315298, IMG submission 203077) | Extremophilic microbial mat communities from Washburn Hot Springs, YNP, Wyoming, USA - WHS_1_MG | ecosystem: Environmental > Aquatic > Thermal springs > Hot (42-90C) | place: USA: Wyoming...
CTGTTCCTCGGTAAGGCAAGGATCGAGCATGGGGCCACAATAGGACAAGGGGAGGGAAAAGTCCAGAGAAAAATGCAGAAACGCAAAATTTCACCCCCTTACCCCCAAGATTGACGTGGCCCTGCCTGCGAATTGACCCCTTGCCGGGCCTTCCTCTATCATGAACGCTTTGTGAACGTCGAACACTCAGTTCTCTTGGCCGGTCTCCGGCCTTTCCTCTGGGTTTGGGGGAGGATCCTTACGCGATGGCACTCGACGTGGTCAGAGCCGAGGCTTTGCTGTCTTGCCTGGAAGGCACGAAGATCATCGTCGTGGGAGACCTCATCCTTGACCAGTACGTCTGGGGGGAGGTCAACCGCATCTCTCCCGAGGCGCCCATCCCAGTGGTGGAAGTCTTGAAGGAATCTTTCTCTCTCGGAGGAGCGGCGAACGTGGCCCACAACGCCAGGGCTCTGGGAGCCGTGGTGGATGCCTGCGGCGTGGTGGGCGAAGACGAGGAGGGCAGACGGCTTCTCCGGATGCTCGAGGAAAAGGGGATCGGCACGGATGGGGTCATAACGGATCCCTCGCGGCCCACGACGCTGAAGACGCGCATCGTCGCCCATCGGCAGCAGGTGGTCCGGGTGGACCGGGAGGACGCCAGGAACCTGGAGAGGCCGCGGCTCGCCGAACTCCTGGAGAGATTGAAAGGCCTGCTGCAGAAGGGGGCCGCGATCGTTCTGGAGGATTATGGGAAAGGGGTGATCCAGGAAGCGCTGCTCCGGGAGATTCTTCCCGTGGCAAAGCAGGCAGGGAAGATTGTGACCGTGGATCCCAAGAGGGACCATTTCGCTCTCTACGAGGGGGTCACCGCGATCACGCCGAACCGGCAGGAGGCCGAGGCCGCGACGGGCATCCGGATTGCGGATCGAAAGAGCCTCCATGAGGCGGGTTCGATCCTTCTCGGAAGGCTTTCTTGCGCGGCCGTGCTGATCAAGCTGGGAGAGCGGGGCATGTGCCTGTTCGAGTCCGGCCAAAGGCCTTACGAGATACCGGCCCGGGCGCGCGAGGTCTTCGACGTCTCGGGTGCCGGCGACACGGTGATCGCGGTCTTCACAACCGCGCTGGCCTCGGGGGCGTCGATGCGCGAAGCCGCGGTCCTGTCGAATCTGGCTGGAGGTCTGGTCGTGGAAAAGCTCGGCACGGCCACTGTCACGAGGGAGGAAATCCGTTCCAGACTGAGGGAGATCGGCATCTGAAGGAACGAGAAGCTCGTCAGGTCCCGAAACGCCTCTGGCGTTTCTGATAGGTTCGCAAGGCCCGAAGGAAATCCAGCTTTCGAAACGCGGGCCAGTACACGTCCAGGAAGCACAATTCGCTGTAGGCGCCCTGCCAGGTAAGGAAATTGCTCAGCCGGATCTCTCCGGAAGTCCGGATGATCAGGTCCGGGCTGCAGTTGGGCAGGTGGGCTGTGTACAGGTATTGTTCGATGACCTTCTCGTTGACGTCCTCCAGGTTGAGTTTGCCGTTCTTTACGTCTTGGGCGAGCTTGCGGACAGCGTCGACGATTTCGGTTCTGCCGCCGTAAGCGATCGCGAAATTGAAAAACCGTTTGTTGTAATGGGCTGTCAGCCTCTCGAGCTTTTCGATGAGGTCCTGCAGCTCCTGGGGGAGGAGCTGGACCCGGCCGAGCATTTTGATCCGGATCTCGTTCTTGTGGACCCGCTCATCCGTCATTAGGCTCTCCAAGTATTCCCGGAGGAGCCGGAAGATTTCCATGACCTCCTTTTCGGAACGCTTGAAATTCTCCGTGGAAAAGGCGTACAGGGTGACCGAGCGGATGGCTTCGATGTCGCTGCACCAGTTGAGAAAGTCCTCGATTTTTTTTGCGCCCTGCTCGTGTCCCTTCCACGGTTCAAGGCCCTTCTCCCGCGCCCACCTCCGGTTTCCATCCAGGATGATGCCGATGTGGCTGGGAATCGGGCCGTCCTTGATTTGGTTCCAGAGCATGTTCTCGTAAATTCTCTGGACCGTCGGACGTTGAACCGTCGCCCAGAGACCGCGGTTGGCCAGCGAGGAGATCCTGCTCCGCAGGTTCGGCTGGTGCTTCTCAGGATTCTGAGGGGATGACAATTCGAACCTCCGTCCAGGTATCGGGCCCGTTGGGGAGCGGACGCCTTGAGGCGCTCCTGGGTGTTCACGCAAATCCCAAGGGGATGATCGTCACGCCGGGGGAAAATCTTTAAAAGCTGGCGGGCCGGCCAGGGTAGAAGGCCTGCAAGCGGTTTTCTCCCCGGGAATTCCCTCGCCTCTGCCCTCACTCGCCGTCCGGGGTCTCCGGGCGGAAGAATTTCCCCAGGTCGTAAACCTTTATGGAATTATAGGCATTTTCTCTCGATTCCTTCCAAAAGGCAAGGGATTTCCGAAAGTTCAGATTGATCTCCAGGATGTTGAGCAGCGAACCGCAGAAGTCGCACCGAGCTTCGAACACCGGCTCCGAGGATCGGTGAACCCGCCTCATGAGATCCCGCGATTCCAGCAGGCTCCGGATCGCCGGGAACCGGTCTCTGAGTTCCGGGATGTCGAACCTGGCCATGTAGTAGTCCAGGAACTCCACGATCACGGCGAAGCGGGCTCCCTGATCGTAAAGGTTCCGCAGTTCCTGCTCAGAGGCTGGAGGGACGATTGTGCGGTCCGTTCCGAGGTATAGTCGGAATGGGTGCGGATAGGCGCAGACGACCTTGCCCTCGCCCTGGCTCTGCACGTAGCGGGCGGCCTCTCGATACTCTGCCCGGAGGCGGCTCTGAGCCTGGATGCGGCTCCAGGCCGCTCCTCCCTGAAGGGCCAGCAAAATCATCAGAACGATCCATGCGCTTTTCGTTGCAGCGGGGCCGCGTTTTTTCGCCTCCTCGAGGGCCGAATGGAGAAACAGGGCGGCCGACACCATGGCAAACGGCAGGGAGCCGCTCATGAATCGTGCTTCTGCGTTTTGGTAACTGTAGAAAAGCAAGGGGCCCAACAGGAGGAGACCGACAAGAAGATCGGGCCCCCGGTGCCGCCCGGCAAGGGTGAGGATGCCCCCGACCAGAAGGAAGCAAAAAAGCGGGCCTTCGAAGAGCCAGAAAAGGTAAGGGTAGGTGAGGAAGTTCGAGAGGTCGAAGAAGTGGGCGTACGGGATCAGGTTGTTCACCTGAATGTACGCGAGGATGAGCAAAAGCTGCGTGAAGTACGTCGGGCAGGGCATGACCGTGCCGAGAGCCTGGAGGGCGATGAAACCCGCGTGATAGAGGGACTCGACCGCTACGAGGGGAAGGCAGAAGCAAAGGTTCAAGGCGAAAAAGGCTTGAAGGGCTTTTCCGCTTTTTCCCTCCCTTCTGGCCTGGAGATAACGAAAGACCTCCAGGATCCAGAGGGCAACCAAGAACAGGATGAAGCGGTGATGCACGAGGAACCCAAGGCCGGCGCTCAGGCCCGTGAGACAGAAGAGGAAGAGGTTGCCCTTTTCCGAACTCCGCACGTAGAGATAAACGGTCAGCAGGACGAAGAAGGCCGTGTCGGCCTCGGCAAAGCCGGTCCGACTGTACCAGACATGAGACGCCGAGACCGCCAGGAGGAAGCAGGCCAGCAGGGCCACCCGGGTGCCGTAAAGGCGGCGCGAGAGAAAGAAGAGGAGGGGGATCGTCATCGAGCCGAAAAAAGCGCTCACCCAAGCTCCTGCCAGGGCAGGGTCCTCCAGGAACCCCATGGCGACTGCGAGCAGCAGAACGTGCCCGGGCCTGGCCATGTATGGCGCATGCCCGCGCACGGCGTGCCGGATGGCGGAAAGTTGCTCCTCCTTTTTCCAGAGGTCTTCCCCGGAAGAGCGTTCGCGGCGATAGAGAAGAGCACTGTCCCAGACCGCGCGGGTCAGGGAGGAGACCCACTCGGCTTCGAGGACGTAATCCGCTTCGTCCGAGACAAAAGGCTCCCGGGTCTCGATGGCTCGGAACCGAAGGACGGCCGCGAGGACGAGAAGGCCGGCAAGAAGAAGCCAAGGAACCCACTGCCGCCTGGGGCCCGGCAGAGCCTTCGGCCCGGGTCTGTCCATGCCGACTCCTTCAGTCTTCTGAGAAGTCCCGACACAGGCTGAGGAGGAGCAAGCCGCTCAGCCCGTAGATGACGATGGCGATGAAATAGACTTTGGTGAAGCCCAGGGAGAGGCCCAGCAGCACGCTCAGGAAGGAGCCCACGACCGAGGCGTATCCATTTACGGCCCATCCCCAGGGCACCATGGGCTGGGCGATGCGATCCGCCAGGCGGACGGCCAGGGGAAAGGGAAATCCCATGAGGAAGCTCGGTGGGGCCAGCAGCGCAACGGACAGCACGACCCGGACCCAGATGTCCTGCTTGATCATGGACCGGAAGAGCGGGCCTGTGGCGAGGTACGTGGCGACCAGGGTGAGGGCGAGAAGTCCGAACGTGGTCAGGATCGTTCGGGTTCTCGAGAACGCCAGGCCTCTGGTCACGTAGCTGCCCAAGCCTGCGAAGACGAGGAGACTGAACAAGACCAGGGCAAGGGAATAGATCGGCTGACCCAGAAAGAGCGTGAAACGCTGCATCAGGAGGATTTCGACGAACATGAAGGCCAGGCCCAGTCCCAGGAAATAGAGGAGAAAACGGTTCCTGCCGGGTATGGTTCGCTTGCGATAGAAGAAAAGGGGAAGGAACACGAACAGGATGGACAGGACCAGAACGAACAGGAGTCCGTAGAACAGAATGGTCTGGCCCACCCAGTAGAGCCAATAGAGTTTTTCTTCTGGCAGACGCAGGACCGACCCAAGCTTCGTGTAGTTGAAAAAGAAGGGGTCGTCGTCCGTGACCGGATAGATCCGATATGGATAGGCTTCGTAGAACTGTCGCCAATTCCCCGAGCGCAGAAACGCGTAGTATTCGTTGTCGCCGTCGCTGTAAGGGTTGTAAAGGAAGCGGAACCCTTTGTCTTCGACCACCTTTTCAATTTGTGCCACTTCCTCGGGACTGAAGGGACTCTTCTTGACCATGATGTTGGCGAAGATGAGCACGTTCGAGTGGACCACGATCATGTGTTTTCCGACGTCTTGAACGCCTTGCCGACGCAGAGCCTCGGCAGCGGTGGTAAACAGGCGGAGCATTTCCCGGGGCTTCTTGAAGGCGAACCGGAGAAAGGTCACGATGCCGTCAGACTCCAGGTGGTTTAGATATTCCTCGAAAGCCTCGAGCGTGTACAGGTAGCTCTCGGAAAAGCTATAGGAGCTGGCCTGAGCGCCCGAAAGGGTGTCCACGCCGGAGAGCTGGATGAGATCGTACGTGTCCGTGTCCTTGTTGATGTAATGGCGGCCTTCGGCCACGATCACCTCCACGTCGGGACGGTCGTAAATGTGGCCGGCGTATTCAGCAAACTTCTCCCGCACGGCTTCCACGATTGTGGGGTTGATCTCCACCGCCCGGATGTGTCTCGCCTTGTAATGGAGCGCGGAAAGCACGTCAATGCCGCCGCCGGCTCCCATGATCAGGACCTTGGGCGTGGTCTTGATCTGATAGGCGAGGTTCGTTGGAAGGTAATCGTAGATGTCCAGGTCCAGGGTGTCGGGCTCGACCTTGTTGATGGACGTGATGGCCCAGGAATCGATGATCACCTTGATGGGGTCGAGCATCTTGCCTTCGTAGCGGCGACTGAGACCCCACAGGCCCTCGTAGTAGGCGCTGGCCTGCTCGCCGTCGTAAACGATCTGGGACTCTTTTTCCGGTTTGTAGAAGTCCACGCAACTGAAGGAGTTCCACTTCCGATACAGCCGGTTTTCGTCCGTCACGTCCCTTCGGGTGAAAAGGGAGCGGGCGAAAATGGCGTCTGGGCGGGTCAGAAACAGGGGGAGCAGGAGGGCCAGGATCAGGGCGCCGTTCAATCCATACAGCAGAGGTGAGGAGCGGCGGAGACGGTCCATGAAACAGACCGAGGCCGCCGCAGCCAGAAGCGCCACGATGAGCAGGGCCTTGAACGCTCCGAGCCGGGAAAGCATGACGATGATGAGGAGGCAGCCCAGACCGGAGCCGAGCAGGTTCGCAAAATACACCCTGGAGATTTCCGAGGCCTGCCTCGAGATGGCGGTGGAGAGCGTTAGACCCGAAAGGACGAAGGTGCAGATGAACAGAAGGAGCATGACCAAGAAGTAGAGGACGCTGGCCCGGTTCGGCCCCAGGGAAAAGGCCTGCCGGAAAAAGGCGATGACCGAAGGCTGAAAATAGATATAGAGGGTGCCTGCGGCCAGGGACAGGGCGAAAAGAAACGCGCAAAGGGGGAGTGCGTTCTTCCGCTCGGGCCGCACAATGGAGGGGAAAACGAGAAGGAGGATCCCGCCCAGGCTGAACCCCAGCATGGCCAGGCTGATGGCGAGGAACGAGAGGTGATACCAAATCATGGTGGAAAAAACGCGGGTGATGCCGATTTCAAGCGCGATGAGTCCCAAGGAAGTGAGAAAGACGCCCAGCAGATATGCCATGGTTTCCCGCTCCGCCTCTGGTTGAAGGGATTTCATTCCCCCGGGATTTTCTTCCCGGGGGTGCCTTGAGCCGCCTGTGGGGCCGTCCGCTCCGGAGCCTTCCGGTAGCGAACGACCCGGGCCGGGTTGCCCGCCACAATGGAGTAAGGCGGAACGGATCTCGTCACGACCGATCCGGCTCCGACGACCGATCCCTCTCCGATCGTGACGCCTCTGAGGATCCTGACTCCGGAGGCGATCCACACGTTGTTTTGGATCGTGACCTTGCCCCGGATCTTGGGCTGCCGCCAGATGGGCGTTTCCAAATCATCCAGCGCATGGTCCTCCGACAGGATCGCGGTGCCGTAACCGATCCGGACGTCGTCTCCGATCTCCACCTCCCCGAACCCGTTAATGAAGACATTGTCGTTGATGGAGACGTGCCGGCCGATGGAGATGCCCTCAGGATGGAAAAACAGCGTGCCGGCCCGGATCCAGATGGACTGGATCCTGCGGCAGAAGCACTTGAGAACGCCGTAGCGGAGAAATTCGCCGATCGGCGTGGGGATGAAACGGACGAGGTCGTAAAGAAAAAGGAAAAGAAAAGTCCGCAGGACATAGCGGACGGAATACTGCCGGTTTTGTCTCTGCTGCCAAAGGCTGCGAAGCTCTTCCAGAACCATCCTTCCTGATCCCCCTTGCCGCCCACCTTTTGCAAAGGGTTCTGCTAGAAACACTATGAATCAAACGGTAAAAAAAAGAAAGCCCCCTTGTTCCGGGCTTTCTTCCCGATTCGGCCCGAGGCCGTGCCTCACCTGTGCGGCCGCAGACTTCGCTGCCGCAAGAGGTGATCGCACACCACGAGCGCCATCATCGCTTCTGCGACCGGGACTACGCGGGGACAGATGCAGGGATCGTGGCGCCTGGCCGACTCGGAGTCCCCAGGCGAGAACGTGACCGGCGTCCCGTTCCGGTCGACCGTGCGCTGCGGCAGTGCGATGGTCGAAGGGGGCTTCACGGCGATCCGGACAACGAGGTCGCTTCCGGTCGTGATGCCTCCGAGAATGCCGCCGCAGTGGTTGGTGAGGGTTTGGAGGCGGCCCGACTCGAAGATCCAGGGGTCGTTGTTTTCCGACCCCCTTCTCCGGGCCGCCTCGAAGCCCGAACCGATTTCGACTCCCTTGACGGCGTTGATGCTCATCATGGCCTTGGCGAGGTCGGCGTCCATTTTGTCGTAGACCGGCTCGCCCAATCCGGCCGGCACCCCGGTCGCGATGACTTCCACGATCCCGCCGATCGAGTCTCCCTGATCCCGGACCTCGCGGATGAGAGCCTCCATCTCGTGGGCCTTGTCCGGATCCGGGCAGCGGACAGGGTTTCGCTCGATCTCAGCGCGGTCCACCTTGAGGGCCTCCACGGAGCCGACCCTGCGGGTGAAACCGAAAATCTCGATGTTCTCCTGGGCCAAGATTTTTCTTGCCACGGCCCCTGCCGCCACTCTGGCTGCGGTCTCCCTTGCGGAAGCCCGGCCGCCGCCCCGGTGATCGTAGATGCCGTACTTGAGGAAGTAGGTGGCCTCGGCGTGGCCTGGCCGGAAGACGTTCCGCATGGCTTCGTACCGATGGGATTGCTGGCCTTCATTGAGGATCAGCATCGAGATGGGCGTGCCCAGCGTCCTGCCTTCGAACACGCCGGAGAGGATTTCCACCCGGTCTTTTTCATTTCTTGCGGTGGTGATGCCGCTTTGGCCGGGCCGTCTCCTGTCGAGTTCTTTCTGAATGTCGGCTTCTTCGAGGGGCATGTCGGGCGGACAGCCGTCGATCACGACGCCGATTGCACGGCCGTGGGACTCGCCCCAGGTGGTGATTCGAAAGGCCACCCCGAATAGATTCCCTGCCATGGGCCCTCTCTCAAAAGGCCGGCTTTGGGAAAATCGATCCTGCCGGCAGGCGATTCCTGCATATCAGAACGAGGGTCTCGAGGCAAGACGCCCTTTTCTTCCCGCCAGGCTTTCTTGCCTCCGGAGTCCCTCAGGCGGTGGCGGTGCGCTCCGATGTTCGAAGCCGGCGGGTCCTTTCCATCGTTTCGTCTGCAAGAGCCCGATAGTTCGAAGCGCCTGTGGACGAGGGAGCGAATCGAAAAATGGGTACGCCGGCCATCTGGGCCTTGTTCAGGTCCGTGTTTACGGTGATCCGCGTTTGAAAGACCCGGTCGCCGAAAACCTCCCGAAGGCGCTCGAAGGCGGCTTCGTTCATGGTCAGGTTTCGATGGTCCACCCGAGTGGGCAGAATCCCGAGGATCTCCAGGGGGTGTCGAAGGCGATGCCGGACCGTTTCAACGGCCTCGAGGAGCCCCTCCAGCCCTTCGAGAGCGAGAGCGGAAAGCTCGCATGGAACCAGGAGGAAGTCGGACGCCACGTAAGCGTTGATCGTCAAAAGACCCAGATTCGGAGGGCAGTCCAGCAGGATGAAGTCGTACTGACTCTTGGCGGGTTCCAAACTTTTTCTGAGGATGAACTCTCTGCCGATTTTTCCAGCGATCTGGCCCTCGGCGTCCAGCAAGGAGCGGTCCGAAAGCGTCATGTCGAGGTTTTCCAGATCCGTGGCCGCAACGGTCTCGAGGAGGGATCCCTGCCGCGCAGACAGAACTGAGCCGATCCCGGAACCGTTTTCGGCAAAGGGCCTTCGGAGGCTGATGCTCACGTGGCCTTGGGCGTCGAGATCAACGAGCAGCACCTTCTGCCGGTGGAACAAGGCCAGGCCCGCTCCGAGGTTGACCGCGGTGGTCGTCTTGCCCACGCCGCCCTTCTGATTAGAAACGGCGATGACGGTCGCCTGCTTTCCGCCCCCCACGCTGGCCGGTTCCGGGGGCAGCGGTGCGAGGATCCTCCTGATTCTGGAAGCCAGACTTTCCCCCATGGGCGGCCCTCGTCGCGACTCGAACAGCTTTGGACGGTCGGCACGGAGAATAGCAACCTCGGCTGACCGGAGTCAATCGGGCGGGCCCTTCGCCTGCGTTCTCCGCGCTGTTTGGCTGAGGGCCGGAAAGCTCGCTTCGGCGGGGCGCCGGATTCGCCTCTTGATCTGGGTCGGCTGTTTTCTCTAGTATGCTGAAAGACCTTTACCAAGCACCGGACGGCGTCCATGTATTGCGATTTTTACGGCTTTCGGGAAAAACCCTTTTCCATCACCCCGGATCCGAAGTTTCTTTTTCTCGGCGCCACCCACAAGGAAGCCTTCGCGCACCTCGTGTACGGGATCCGCGAAAGAGGTGGCTTCATCACGATCACGGGCGAGATCGGCACGGGCAAGACGACCCTCTGCCGGGCTCTGCTGTCTCACCTGAGCGAGGATACCCTTGTCGCCTTCATCCTGAACCCGACCCTTTCGGCCATCGAGTTGCTCAAGAGCATCAACGAGGACTTCGGAATCCCCTCGACGGGGGAGACGAGGAAGGATCTCATCGACGAACTGAACCGGTTCCTTCTGCAAAAGCGGAGGGAGGGGAAGAATACGGTCCTCATCATCGACGAGGCGCAAAACCTCGATCCCGAGGTGCTCGAGCACATTCGACTCCTGTCCAACTTGGAAACGGACACGGAGAAACTCCTCCAGATCATCTTGATCGGACAGCCGGAGTTCCGCTCGATTCTGGCCAGGCCAGCGCTCCAGCAGCTCAACCAACGTGTGACGGTTCGGTACCATCTCCAGCCTTTGTCGCGGGAGGAAACGGAGGCGTACATCCGGCATCGACTCTCGATCGCCGGCGCAGAAGACAAGGTCCGGTTCTCACCCAAGGCCGTCAAGAAGATTTACGCGTACAGCGGAGGGATCCCTCGGCTCATCAACGTCTTGTGTGACCGGTGCCTTCTGGCCGGATACAGCCTCGGCAGACGCGATATCGACGCGTCGATGGTGGAGCGCGCCCAGCGCGAGGTTGCCGGCACCGAGGACCGCTGGGCTGGGGCGACCTGGATGCGGGCCCTTCGGAAGGGGCTGTTGCCGGGCATTCTGCTCGCCGTCTTTGTGGTCTTGGTCGCCTACGGGTTTCATCTCCTGGTCTCCCGCAGTCCCGGACCTTCCCCTTCCCCCGCAGGGTCCGCAAGGCCGCGCTCCCTTGTTGAGGGCTCGGCTGGGAAGGGGATCGCACCGAAACGGAGCGAATCCAGACCCGCCGTGTCCAGAAAGGTGGGGGCGATCCAGCCTGCGGACTTGTCCGGCCCGCAAACGGCTGGAGCAGGTCTTGAGCCCGAAGAAAAAGCCAGGACCGGAGCGCTGCCGTCTGCTGAGGGGCAAGAAGGGCTGGTCGTTTCCTCGGCGCCTCAGGCGGTCCCTGCAGCCTTCCCGGAGGGCGTCGAGCGTCCGCCCGGGAACCCCTCTGGCTTAAGGCCGGATGTCCTTGCGGTGCCTGAAGGAAAGGGTCTGGTGGATTCTTTGGCGCGAAGGAGCATCCTGGAGAGTCGAAGGCTTGCTCTGGCCGGGGTCTTGGAGAAGTGGGGTCTCTTGTCCCCTTCTTCAGAAGAAGATGCGCCTGGCCTTGAGAAATCTCTTTCGCTGGACTTATTCGCAGGCGCTCGGACCTTCGGCCTGCAGTGCTCCCGATTTCGGGGGAAGCTGAACCGGATTCGAGCGCTGAATCTGCCTGTCATCTTGGAGATGGCCGTGGGAGAGAACCCTCCCAAGCGGTATCTGGCGTTGATCGGTCTGGACGGTGCCGTGGCAGAGGTTTGCCCGGGTCTGGATGACGGGACGAGGAAGGTGCCGGCGGAAGTGATCGAGAAATACTGGTACGGGAGCGCCTACCTGTTCTGGAAAGACCCCTTCGGCGAGGAGATGTATCTGCGGGAAGGCACCCAAGGGAGGCAGGTGCTCTGGATCCAGAACGCGTTGAAGGAGCTCGGGTACTTGTCGAACCGGCCTTCGGGAATTTTCGACGCGGACACGACATTGGCGCTCATGGCTTTCCAGTCGGATCACCTCCTCGACGAGGACGGGATCGCGGGACCTCAGACTCGGGTGCTTCTCCAGAGGGCGCTCAAGGTTTCGGACATGCCGGTCCTGTCGGGCTCGACCCGCCTGTCAGGGGACGATCCGTCCCCTGGCGCAAAGGAGAGGGCAGCCCCTCGCACCCGATATCTGGCCCCTGACACCTGACATCCGGGATTTCTCTCGCATGAGCACGATACTTGAAGCGTTGCGAAGGCTGGAAGAGGAGAGGCGAAAGAGCCGCCAGGGCATGGATCCTTTCCGGGAGGTTCTGGAGCCGTCGGCCGCTCCCCCAAGGCCAGGCCCCTCCAGGAGGCGGCAGGCGGCTTGGGTTGGCGCGGTTGTCCTGGTTGTAGTGGCTGCGGTCCTTCTTACCTACCGGGTGGCGCGGCGGGAGGACCGGCAGGTCAGGGAGGGCGTGACATCCGCGGCTCCGGCCGAGGAGGCGGTACGGGTCCCGGCCAGCGAGCAGCGACGGCTGGCCCGCGTGCAGTCACCTCCAAGCCGCGACCTTGCCAGCGGTCCTGCCGGCTCGGCTGTTCGGCCTCCCGACCTCAGGCCGCACGAACCGGCGGTCCGGGAAACAGCAGGGAGCCCGGACATGGCCGATACTCTTGCGGTTCGTCTGCCTGAGAGGAGCAGCGCTCCTGATTCCACCGTTGTCTTGTCCGAGAAAAGCGAGCGTGAGGCGGATTCCGAGGAGGTTGGGGAGGATAAGGAGGAGGTCCCGTTGGAAGGACCAGACCTGGAGGAACTCGTGCCTGAGGCAGAGCAAGAGATGGGACAAGAGGCGGTGGGCCGAGGGCCTCAAGGGTCGCCGGAAGCCACCGAGGATCGGCCCGAGCCCAGGCGTGCCACGGCCGAGGAGGAACGGGGAATCCGCATCAGCGCCGTGGTCTGGAGCCCCCAGCCCGAAAGCCGGTTCGCTGTCGTGAACCTGAGGACGCTCCGGGAAGGGGACGAAATCTCCGGACGTCTCGTGGACGAGATCCAGCCCGACGGCGTGGTCTTCGTCGAGGGAGGGCAGCGCTACAAGGTCCTACTTGGCAGGCGCTGAGTCCCCGGGAGTCGCGAGCACGACGAGGGCGTCCACGGCGACCGGCTTTCCGTCTCGCACCTTGAGGGGATTGACGTCGATTTCCTGGACGGCCGGGTTCTGGAGGCCGATTTCTCCCAGAGCGATGAGGGCCTTGGCGAGAATTTCCTTGTCCACTGGGGGCTCCCCTCGAAAGGCGTCCAGAATCTTCTTGGCGCGCATCTCTTCCATCATTTCGAAGGCATCCCACTTCTCGAGGGGAGCGACACGGAACGTGACGTCGTTCAGCACTTCGGTAAAGATTCCGCCGAAGCCGAACATCACGCAAGGGCCGAACTGAGCGTCCCGAATCAGCCCCATCACGAGTTCCCTGTGGCCTCGAACCATCTCCTGCAGGAGCATGCCCTCGAGTCCATCGATCGGGCGGCTGGCGAGGTCCCGGAACGCCTCGGCGAGTTCCTGGGGGCTGCGGATGCCCAAGCGGATCAAATCGCCCTCGGTCTTGTGGGTCAGGGCGGCTCCACAGGCCTTAAGCGCCACCGGAAACCCGAGCTCCCGGGCCTTTTCCTGCGCCTCCTGCTCGGTCTGGACCAGGAACTCCCTGCAGACCGGGATCCCGTAAGCGGCCAGAAACTTCTTGGATGCATATTCGGACAGCGTCTTTTGTCCCTTGGCGATTGCTTCTTCCAGCACGTTCATGGTGCCCTCGCAAGTCTTGACGCAAATGGGTTGAGGACCGTGCCTGTTCCAGAGTCTCTCGGACTTTCAGACCGCCACGTGGGCAAGGCCGTTTCGGATCACGAGTTCTCCCCGCTGGTTGACCCCGTCGAAGCCGAACACGGTCACGTCCGTTCCGGACTGCTCAATCCAAGCCCGGGTCGTGACCGTGTCCAGGGGAAGCACCGGCTTGGCGAAGCGGACCCGGAGGCGTTTCACGCGCAGGGGATCGCGGCCGCAGGCATTGTCCTGAAGGGCCTTGAAGCAGAAGGCCATTGTGCAGAGCCCCTGCAGAATGATGCCGGGCAATCCTACCTGTTTGGCAAAGGCCGGGTCCACGTGGATGGGATTGTGATCTCCGCTTCCTTCCGCGTACCGGTACGTTTGGTCCTCACGGACCTTCATGGACTGGGTGAACGCGTAACGCCTCTCCGGGATCTCCTCCGGTTCCTTCTTGCCCGAGCCGGACTGCTTTCCCCGGATGAAGAACGTGGCCAGACAGCGGAGCACAGGGCTGCCCTTCTGGTTCTCCGATCGGGTCTCGACGACAAAGATTTCGCCGGTGCTCTTTTCTTCGACCGATGCGATTCTGCCGACCGTGGTGATCACGTCCCCGGGCCGCACCGGCCCCAGGAACTCCATGTCCTGTTCTCCGTGAACCATCCTGGCGAAATCCACGCCGAACTCTGGGTCGAAGAAGGCCTGGGCAATGGAGAGGCCCGCATACTTAACCCCGAACATGGGGGGCGCCAGGATGCCGCCCGGCAGCGTCTCGTCAAAGAATAGGGGCAGATCCTCATTATATCCCAAAGCGTACTTCTTGCATTCTTCGGCGGTGATGGCGTAAGAGTTCGCCGGATACTCCTTGCCGACCAGGGCCTTGTTGAGTCCCACCTTTGGCGTCTCCTGCGGGCTGAAGGGGTCGCGGGGATGTTCAATGCCTTTGGCAGAATCCGTCTCCATCGGGCGGATGGGACTATAGTCGCCGGCATTCCCTTTGTCAACAAAATGAATCGAAAAGGCCGAGAGCCGGCCGCACGGGCCTTACGGCCTCCTGTCGTTGTTGGCAGAGAGATCGTATGCAGCCTGGCCGATGCACTTGGTCACCTTGACGGCGCAGGCGAGTTCCTCGGCGGTCAGGTCCTTGGCCAGATCCTGGTAGACCTTGTCGATGATCTGGAAGATCCTCTCGTTCAAACGCCGGGCTTTCGGCGTGAGGTAGATTCTCAAAGCCCTCCGGTCCGCTTCGTCGCTTCGTCTTTCGACAAGACCGTCGGCCTCGACCTTGTCGATCACACCCGTCATGGTGGACTTCTCCAAGAACAGCTTCTGGCCGAGCTTCGACATGATCAGACCGTCTTCCTCGGCCAGAGCCAAGAGGATGCCGAGCCGGGTGGGATTCATGTTTTCGATCTCATGTTCGGCGAAGGTTCTCTTGAGATAGCGATAAATGCTGAAGTACGCCTTGAACAAATGAATACCGAGGTTTTCTTCGAACGGGATCATGACGGTTCCAAAGCTCTTGGAAGGAAGTTTGGGTGTCGCGAATTGATACGTTATCGAACCAATCAGCGCCTGTCAACCCGAACACGAATGCACGACCCACAAGGCAAGCGAGGCAGACCGGTTTCGAAGCCCGTCCATTGTCGGGACCGAAGGGGAGGGCCCGGCCTCGGCGACGGCGCGTCCCAGGCCGATTGAATCCACTTGGGAGGCGTCCTAATATGAAAGCTCCTGCGGCTCTCAAAGAGCCGGAACAGGGCGGTTCTTTTCTGCCGGGAGAGAAAAGCCGATGAAGGATCGGGACGTTTCCTGCCGCCTTACCGAGCGCGTCCGCGCGGCCGGCTGAGCGGCTAAGCTGAGTCCAGGGGACCTGGACAAGCTGCTTCGCGGGCTTCCGCTCCGCAGGGATCCGAGGATCCTGGTGGGCATGGAGGAAGGGGACGACGCGGGGGTTGTCCTGCTTGCGGAGAATCTCGCCCTGGTTCAGACCGTGGACATGATCACGCCGGTCGTGGACGATCCCCGTCTTTACGGCCAAGTGGCGGCGGCGAACGCCTTGAGCGACGTGTATGCGATGGGGGGAACTCCCCTGACGGCCCTGGCGGTGGTCTGCGCGCCTGCCGGCAGGGAGGAACAGGGCCTGCTTCGCCAGGTGCTCGAAGGGGCTCTGGAGAAAATCCACGAGGCAGGGGCTTTTCTTGTTGGCGGCCACACGGTGGAGGATCCTGAGTGGAAAATCGGATTCGCCGTCACGGGCACGGTCCGACCTTGGGCGATCTGGAATCGGGCAGGGGCTCGGCCCGGTGACGCCTTGATCCTCACCAAGGCTGTCGGATGTGGAATCGTCTCGACCGCCCTCAAGGCCGGGCTGGCCAACCCCGAGGATGTTGCGTCCATGACGCGGTCCATGACCCTTCTAAACCGCAGGGCGGCCGAAATTCTCGCCGAGCACGAAGTCCATGCGGTCACCGACGTGACGGGTTTCGGCCTCGGCGGTCATGGATGCGAGATGGCCCGAAGGTCATCGGTGGCGATCTCGCTCGATTTGGAAGCGGTGCCGCTCCTGCCAGGAGTTCGTGGATATGCTGGCATGGGGCTTGTCCCGGCTGGGACGCGGAGGAACCGGGACTTCTATCTGGAACTTGTTGAAACCCAAGGGGACCTGACGCCGGAAGACCTGGACGTCCTGTTCGACCCGCAGACCTCTGGAGGCCTTCTGGCTGCCGTGAAGGAGAGGCATGCCGGCTCTCTGGTTCAAGCCCTTCGCGAGGGTGGCTATGACCGGGCGGCCGTGGTGGGCAAGATCGCGGAAAGTCCCGCGGGTCGGCTCGTGGTCCGGGTGGGAGTCTCGCGCTGAGCCGAACAAGATGGGAAAGAAAGGAAAAGGACGGATGAAAGTCGCCGAGGATGGGATGTGGCAAGGGACGATTCAGAATGTTGTGTGCATTGGAGCCGGCTATGTGGGCGGGCCGACGATGGCGGTCCTTGCCGACCGTTGTCCGGATGTGCGGGTCACGGTGGTCGACGTCGACTCGGGAAGGATCCGGGCCTGGAACTCCTCCAGCCTGCCCATCTTCGAGCCGGGTTTGGAGGAAATCGTTCGCAGGAGACGAGGGAAAAATCTCTTCTTTTCCTCGGACGTGGCCGGTTCCATTCAGAAGGCTGATGTGATTTTCGTCTGCGTCAACACGCCCACAAAGCAGTACGGCTATGGGGCGGGGTATGCGGCGGACCTTCAATACGTCGAGCAGACCGCGCGGACCATCCTCCAGAACGCCACAGGCGACAAGATCGTGGTGGAAAAGAGCACGGTCCCCGTCAGAACGGCCAAGGCGATCGAGCGGATCCTCTGTTCTCAAGGGACCCCGGAGACGCACTTTGAAGTCCTGTCGAACCCGGAGTTCATGGCAGAGGGGACAGCCGTGCGGGACCTGCTGGAACCGGACAGGGTTCTCATCGGTTCAAGAGAGACGCCTGCGGGCGTTGGAGCCAGAAAGTTGCTGGCGGATCTTTACGCCCGATGGATTCCCCGGGAACGGATCCTGGAGACGAACGTTTGGAGCAGTGAGCTTTCCAAGCTGGCGGCCAACGCGTTTCTCGCGCAAAGGATTTCGTCCATCAACAGTATTTCCGCCCTTTGCGAGAAAACCGGGGCCGATGTGGAAGAGGTGGCGCGGGCCGTGGGCATGGACAGCCGGATCGGTTCGAAGTTCCTCAAGGCGGGCGTGGGATTCGGCGGATCCTGTTTCCGCAAGGACATCCTGAATCTCGTGTACCTGTGCCGGAACTATGGGCTGGACGAGGTGGCGGATTACTGGGAGTCCGTCGTGAGGCTGAACGACTACCAGAAACAGCGCTTCGTTGAAAGCATCATCGAGCACATGTTTCACACCGTGGCGGGCAAGAAGATCGCCATTCTGGGATTTGCTTTCAAGCCGGATACGGGCGACACCCGGGACGCTCCGGCCATCTTCGTGTGCCGAAAGCTCTTGGAAGAGAGAGCTCGGCTGGCCATCGTGGACCCCCAGGCGCTCGAAAACGCCCGCAAGGATCTCAAAGGGATCGACGACGCGGTGGAATACGACGAGGACGTCTACAGGGCCGTTGAGGGGGCCCATGCCATCGTCTTGATCACGGAATGGAAAGAGTTCCTCGACTTGGACTTCGAGAGGATTTACTCCTTGATGGAGAAGCCGGCTTTTGTGTTTGACGGGCGGAACCTGTTCGATCCGGACAAGCTCGCCCGCATCGGGTTCCAGGTGTTCCCCGTGGGCAAGTTCAAGAGAAGCACTCTTTAAGAGGGAGCCTCACCCGGCACGGACACCGGGCCCGGCGGCCTGGCGAGGCACAATCCCTTCAGGCGGCTTAAGATCTCCGCAGCCACGGCGTCCGGAGGCCGGCCGTCGGTTTCCACCGTCAGATGCGCTGCGGAGGCGTACAGGGGCGTGCGCTCGGCCAGGACTTCCTCGACTTCCTCGAGAAAGGTCTTTCCTTCTTTCAAGGCCGGCCGTTCCGTGTCCGACCGGATGCGATCGACGGCGGCAGAGGGGGATACCTTCAACCAGATCAGCAAGCCCCGCCGCCGCAGACGCTCCACGTTGGAGGCCCGGACGACCACCCCGCCTCCTGCGTCGAGGATCCAACCGTCTTTGCCCGCGTAGCAATCCACCACCGAGGACTCGAGATCCCGGAAAGCCTCCCAGCCGGATTCCGCGACGATCTCGGGGATCCGCTTGCCGGCCTTGCGAACGATTTCTGCGTCGAGGGAAACCAAAGGCATGCGAAGCTTGCGGGCGAGGATTCTTCCGACCGTGGACTTCCCGGCGCCCCGGTACCCCAGCAGGACGATGTTCACGAGAGGCACTCCATCACGACTTTCCGCATGACGTCAAGCGGCGCCCTCCGCCCGGTCCAGCACTCGAATTGGAAGGCCGCCTGATAGAGAAACATCTCGACTCCAGGCACGATCCGGCACCCGGCTGATTCCGCTTCCCGAAGGAGCCGGGTTTTCAGAGGCGTGTAGACGGCGTCGAAAACGAACTGGCCGGCCCGGAGCAGGCTGGCCGGCACGAGGGTCGCGTCGGGATGAGGGTTCATGCCCACGGGCGTGCAATGGATGATGCCGTCCGCTTCCTTCAGGCATCGCGCAAGACTCTCCTCGGTGTGCTCGAACCAGCGGACCGGAAAGGGCAGGGCCTTGGCGAGGTCTTCAGCCAGGCGCTTGCATGGCTCCGGCTCCACGCTGAGAAGGGTCATGGCCGACAGAGGGGCTGCCTTGCCGATCGAAAAGGCGATGGCCCGGGCTGCTCCTCCGCTTCCCAGGACCACGATGCGCTTGCCGGAAAGCTCGATGCCCGCTTCCTGAAGCGCTCTCAAGGCCCCCATGCCGTCGCTGTTGTAGCCGATGAGCCTGCCCTGGCGGTTGAGGATCGTGTTCACGGATCCGATCTGGCGGGCTGTCTCCTCGATTTCGTCCAGATAGGCCATCACAGCCACCTTGTGAGGGATGGTGACACTCACGCCGAGGAGATTCAGGGCCCGAATGCCGGCCACGGCCGGCGCGAGATCTTCCACGCGGAAGGCGACGTAACAGATGGGAAGCCCTTCCTTTTCAAAAGCGGCGTTGTGGATGGCGGGCGAGAGGGAATGCTCGACAGGATTCCCGATGACTGCGCAAACCCGCGTCTTTGCGTCGATGGGCAAAGTTTTCCTCCTGAATTTGTTTGTCCAAGGAGACGAGCGTCGTCCTCCGACGTCCGGAAGCCGAAACCCGAGTTTAGACCCGGCTCGGAACAGGAGTCAACGCCGACTAAGAATGCCGGCTTTGAGGAAGCCCAACCCTCTGCGCGGTCTGTGAAAGGACCGGTGTCTGAGAACGAGTCGGAATGCGCGGTCGGATGGACACCCGCCCGGTCTTGCCTTAATATGACTCGAGCGACACGGGATTGTCTTCGTCAGAGACCGCCAGCCGAAGTCGAAAAAAGGACTTGCCCATGCCGAACCCCAGCCGAGAGCGCCCTAGGACCTGCAGGAATTCTTTTTCTCGTTGTGGGATCCCTTTCGCCCTTGTTCTGCTTCTCCTGACGGGTCTCGGGTTCGGGTGTAAGGATTCTTCCCCTCCGGACCGCAAGGAAGCGCGCCAGGCTCCTTCGGTTCGGCCGGCCCAGCCCGATTGGGATGCCTTGTTTGCGCAAGATCCTGAAGCGTTTCGGGAATTTCAGGACATTCGGGCCCTGACGAACGCGTCGAAATACCGGGAGGCTGCGGAGGGCCTGAAAAAGCTCATCGCCCGATCCCCTTCGGCTCCCTGGGCCGAGCAGGTGGAGATTTTGCTGATCCAGACCTTGCGGCTCGTGCCGGACAACCCCGCGGCGCTGCAGGAGGCTGAGGCCTTCCTGAAACGCCGTCCCGAGAGTCCGGAAGCGACCCGAGTCCTATTGTACAAGGGAGAAATTTGCCTCGAGTTGGGCACGAACACGCCTGGGCGGTCCGAGGGCGGCCCGCAGGCGATGTCCTCGTACGTTGAGCAGGCAAAAGAAGTTTTTCAGTCCCTCCTCGCCCGGCCTTCGGAGGATAGGGCGTTGCAAGCCCAAACCTGGTTTCTGCTGGCGGCGGCCTTCATGGCCGAGGGCAACGCTGAGCAGGCTGCAGCGGCCTACCGGAAGGTGGCGGACGAGTATACGGACACCTCCTATGCCCCAAAGGCTCTTTACCGCCTAGCTGGAGTCCTGCTCGGCCAGAACCGGGTTTCAATCGCAAGGGAGACCTTTCAGGAGATCGTGGACCGCTTCCCCCAGTCTTCCGAGGCCGGCAAGTCCCGTGAGAAACTTGTGGGACTCGCTCTCGTGGGGAAGCAAGCGCCTGCCTTGAGGGTCCGGGAATGGGTTGGGGGCCCTGCTCAGGACCTTGCGGCTCTTCGGGGGCGGGTGGTGATGCTGGAATTTTGGGCGATGTGGTGCCCCCACTGCCGCGCCAGCCTGCCCAAGACGGAAAAACTCCAGGAGAGGTTCGGTTCACGTGGGCTTGTCGTGATCGGCGTCAGCAGGGAACGGACCGGCTACGAGGCGGACAAGATCCGCAAGTTCGTCGAATCGCGCCCAATGGGCTTTGCGACCGGTATCGATGACGGGGGGAAGACATCGGACGCCTATGGGATCGAGAACATTCCGTGCGCTGTGGTGATCGACAGGCAGGGCTTGGTGCGGTGGCACGGCCATCCCGAGTATCTCACGGACCAAGTGATTGAGGACATGCTGGCCCCTTCGGCGTAAAGGCGTGTCTTTCTCCAGAGGTCGGTCCCTATTTCCTGACCGCACGGCTTCTTATGGCAGCGTCCTCTGTTTCCTGCGAGGTGTTGATCGTGGGCGCAGGCCCTGCCGGCGCCTCCTTGGCCGCCTGGCTCTCGGAGGACGGCTGGGACTGTGTGCTCGTCGACAAGGCGTGCTTTCCCAGAAGAAAGCCTTGCGCGGGCTGTTTCGCGCCCAAGAGTTTCCCTTCCCTCAGGCGGTTGGGTCTGGAAGAAATCGTCAAGACCGGCCAAAGGATTCGCTATCTCGAACTGAGGGTTCCGGGACGTGCGGTCAGGCTGGATACGGGCAGGAACCCCCTCGGAGGGGATTTCTGGGTGTTTCCCAGGGAACGGTTCGACGCTTTGCTTGTGGACACAGCCAGGAAACGAGGCGCCAGGGTGTTCGAAGGCGTGGAAATTCAGGCCCTTCAAAGGCAAGGGGGCCGGGTCGTGGGCGCGGCCGCCCGGGACTGTTCGTTCCGGTCTGAGGTCACGGTGATTGCGACGGGCGCGAACCTCAGATTCCTGCCGGCCGAACACAGGATGCGGGTGAGAAGATACCAGGCTCTGATCGGATGGTTCGACGAATGCTCCCATCTGGATCCCTCCACGACCGACGCTTTTTGTGCGCCCTGGTTGCCGGGGAACGCCTGGATCTTCCCAGAGTCCGAGGGCAGGGCCAACGTGGGCATCATGGTCCACGCGGAGAATCTCAAACGGTCGGGCGGCAATGTCCGCAGGCTGTTCGACGCCTACTGCGCAGAGACGGGCACGGCCTTGCGCCTTTCGGGGGCCAGGCGGCCGCAAAGGCTCTGGGGGTGTCCCATCCAATACGCGGCCAGGCCCGTCGGGATCTGCGGGGATGGGTTTCTGTCGATCGGGGAAGCGTCGCTTCTCACCCATCCCATGACAGGAGAGGGGATTTCCCATGCCCTGCGGAGTGCGGAGGCCGCCGCTCAGACCCTCACCCGGGCGCGAGAGACTGGAACGTACGGAGGAGAAGCCCTTCGGGAATATGACAGAAGAATCCGGTCGATTTGGTCGAGGAATTTCCGCAAGGCCTGCCTCCTGCGGCGCATCCTGGACAGCCCGAATCTAATGAAAGGGTTGATTGGCCTCGCCAGCCGCGTGGGCTGGGTGGCAGGAATGGTCGAAACCCATCTCGACCGGTTTGCTTTGTAGGGAGGCTCGATGGAGAACCGAATCCAGGGGTCCCGCGGTCCGGCCCGTCTGGGACCGGATTGCCCGGTTTACGCAATGCCGGTCGCGACGTTTACCCTTCCTCCCCACCGGCACACCAACAGTTTCCTGGTGGGCAGCCGGGAATTCTGTATGGTGGATGCAGGAGCTCTCGACGACGAGGCTGTGCAAGCCCTTTTGGATTTTCTCCGCCGCCAGGGCGGCGCGAGCCTTTCAAGACTCCTGCTGACCCACTGGCATCCGGACCACAGGGTCGGGGTGGACCGTCTCCGGGAGGCCACGGGTTGCCGAGTCGGGATTCATCAATGGGAGGCGGAGAGAATCGAGAACCCGCCGGCTGACTTCACGTTCCAGCACGGCGATCTTTTGGAGGCGGGGGACACGGTGCTGGAGGTCGTGCACACGCCGGGCCACAGCGCCGGCCATTGCTGCTTCCTGCTCCGGGGACATGGCGTGCTTTTCACCGGCGACCATATTCTGGGAGCCGGCACGTCGATTGTCGCGCCTCCGGAGGGCGACATGGCGGCCTACATGGAATCCTTGTCTCTACTGCTCAACTATCCGCTGCGCATCCTCTGCCCAGGTCACGGACCGGTGGTTTGGGAGGCGCGGGAGAAGGTCTTGGAATATCTGGAGCATCGCAGGATCCGGGAGCAGGCCGTGCTGGAAGGCGTTCGCATGGGTCTGGGGAGTCCGGAGACTCTCGTGCCCCGGATCTATACGGATGTACCCGAATTCCTGCACGGGCTGGCCCGATACACGGTGGAGGCACACCTGCTTAAGCTGGAAAAGGAGGGAAAGATCCGAAGGGCGTCGTCCGGACAAGGGTACGAGTCATGCCCGTGAGCCTGTTCGGCCCGGTTCATCTTGGGGTTCGGTCTGGGACGGTGAGGAAACAGTGCCCCTCGATCGTCCAGGGTCGAAACCCCATCTTCTCCCAGAAGGCCGATGCCTGCCGGTTGCTGACCTGGTAGTGGATCCGGACCTCCCGGATCTCCTGCCGGATGAACCAGTCGAGGAGCATTCGGCAGAGTCGGGAACCAATGCCCTTTCCCCTCCACTCGGGCCGAACATACGCATTGTCCACCAATCCGTCCCGGTGGGGAAGCAGAACCGGTGGCCTGTGTACGATCGTTCCGGTGATGAACCCCACGATTTCGAGGCCCGTGCAGGCGAGGTACGTTATGGCGTATCGGTTTGCGTAGAGATCGGTCAGGTGGGCGCGGAGGAGATCCTCGGCCATGGGCGAAGTCCGCCAAACGGGGTCGATGCTCTCGATGTGATGATACAGGTCTCTGGCCATGCGGGCGATGACGGGGATGTCCCCCCGGGTCCAGGACCTGAACAAGACATCTTTGAGCGGCGTTCGTGTGACAGTGGCCATGGCGCCTGACCAGGTTGTCTGCAACACTCAAATTCAATATAGCAAAGGTAAGCGAGGAAACTCAAAAAAGAGGTCCCTGCAAAAAGGCGACATGCCCAGGGCTTGCGCAGCCCTGAGAGGTTGTGCCCGGGCTTGCCCCCGTGCAGGGGCTGTGCTAATGCTGGGTGGGCAAACCCGGGCAAGAAAAGGAGCAATCATGTTTGTCAGGCATGAGCGAGACGCTGTGCCGGCTGATCTCGCTGGCGAGGAGGGAATCCGAGGAGTCGAACTCCTGCCGCTCATCACGAACAAGGACGGGGCCAGGACTTTCGCCATGCGCCTGTTCCGGCTCGAGCCCGCAGGACACACGCCTTATCATGCCCACCCTTGGGAACACGAGGTGTTCGTGGTGCGCGGGTCAGGAGAGCTCATCGGGGAGAACGAGACCTTGCCTCTGGAGGAGGGGTCGGCTGCCTACGTGCATCCGGGCGAAAAGCACAGGTTTCGTGCAGGGGACCGGGGCATGGTTTTCATCTGCTGCGTGCCGAACCCATCTCCTTGACCGGGGATCCGGACTGGCGGGATACAGGAACTTCGCGGGAGGATTGTCATGAAGGCTCTTGTTTTCGACGGTCATCTCACTCTGCGCTCCGACTATCCAACGCCGGTCCGTCCGCCCGGGGAGGCTCTGGTGCGCGTCCGGCTCGCCGGGATCTGCAACACGGACCTCGAAATCGTGCGGGGTTACATGGGGTTCAAGGGCGTTCTGGGCCATGAATTCGTCGGGGAGGTAGTTGAAGCGGACGATCCCACCTGGCGCGGCAAGAGGGTCGTGGGCGAGATCAACTGCCCCTGCGGCACCTGCGAGTTGTGTCAGCGGGGTCTCGGAAGGCACTGTCCGGACAGGACGGTGTTGGGCATTCAGGGCCGCGACGGCGCCTTCGCGGATTTTCTCCTCTTGCCGCTCAAGAACCTTCACGCTGTTCCGGACTCGGTGCCGGACGAGGACGCCGTGTTTACCGAGCTTCTGGCCGCTGCCTTTGAAATCCCGGAACAGGTTTCCCTCCGTCCTTCCGACAGGGCTGCGGTTCTGGGGGACGGCAAGCTTGGGGCCCTGGTGGCCCAGGTCCTGGCTCAGTCCGGTTGCGATCTCGTGGTGGTGGGCCTGGACGAGGGCAAGCTTGCCAGGATTCGGGCCTTGGGCCTTGCCGTGGCCCGTCCCGAGGAGATCAAGGCGAGGTGCATGGATCTTGTCGTGGATGCGACGGGGAGCTCGAGGGGATTCGAAGGGGCTCTGCGCATGCTCAGGCCCAAGGGGACGCTCGTTCTGAAGAGCACGGTCGCGGAGAGATCTCAACTGCACCTGGCTCCGCTCGTGGTCGACGAGATCACGGTTGTGGGATCCAGGTGTGGACCCTTCGAGCCCGCTTTGCGGGCCCTGGAAAGGAGAGCTGTCCGGGTAGGCCCGTTCATTGAGGATCGCGTTCCTTTTGACCGGGCCGAGGCGGCTTTCGAGAGGGCCTCAAAGCCCGGTTCTCTCAAGGTTCTTCTGGATATGCGGGCGGGCGACTGAGCTTTCCCTCGGGACGGATCCAATTGGCCATGGGCAGTCTTCGGGCCGGAAAACTCTCGACCGGCTTCCTCCGGAGGCTTCTCGGGCGTCTGCCGGCTCCTGATTCCAGGGTGATTCTGGGTCCCCGGGTCGGCGAGGATGCGGCCGTGATCGATTTTGGGGACCGCCTTCTTGTTGCCAAGACCGATCCCATCACCTTTGCCACAGACCGCATCGGCTGGTACCTCGTGCACGTCAACGCCAACGACCTGGCCTGCCTTGGGGCCAGACCTCGGTGGCTTCTCGTCACGTGCCTGCTGCCCGAGGGGCGGACCGATACCGGTGCGGTCGAATCCCTGTTCGACGAGATCGCTCGATCCTGCTCCGGGCTGGGCGTCACGGTCTGCGGAGGTCACACCGAGGTCACGGTGGGGCTCGAAAGGCCGATCCTCGTGGGGCAAATGCTCGGGGAAGTGTCGCGGGGGCGACTCGTGGACAAGAGGCGGATCCGCCCGGGCGACGTGTTGCTCTTGACCAAGGGGGTTGCGATCGAGGGCACGGCAGTGATCGCACGAGAGCGGGCGGATGTCGTGCGCCGCCACTTGGGCCGCCGATGGGCCGAAAGAGCCGCGCGGCTGCTCTTTGAGCCGGGTATCAGTGTGGTCCGGGACGCTGAAATCGTCTGTGGGGCCGGGGCGGGGTTCGTGCACGGGATGCACGATCCGACCGAGGGCGGAGTCCTTCAGGCCCTGCGGGAACTGGCAGAGTCCGCGCGGGTAGGCCTGAGAGTTCGGATGGAACACATTCCGGTCTACCCGGAAACAAGGGCGGTGTGCGATCTTCTTGGGCTCGACCCGTTGGGCCTTCTGGCCTCGGGCTGTCTGCTCGTGGCTGCGGATCCGGCTGGAGCGAAGCCCATCGAGGAGGCTCTGCGCAAGGCTGGCGTGCCCTGTTCGCGGATTGGGGAAGTTTGCAGTCGGGACGAGGGGGTTCGATGGACTCACAGGGGTCGGCCCGTCGCGGCACCTCGGATCGGCCGAGACGAACTGGTGCGGGTCTTTGAAGACCGGAAGTTGCCGAAGTCAAGTAAAGAGCCGGAAGTGACGAAAGGAGAAGAAGAGAAAAAGAGGAGAGGGTGAACCTTTGTTGGGGGGCGGACGCTCTTGATGGAAGGAAGGCCTCCTGAAATGACGGACCGAGTCTATACGACCATGGATCTTGCCAGGGTGTGCCGCGTTTCCCTGCGGACGGTGATCCGGTGGGTCGATGACGGCAGGTTGCCCTCTTTCCGAACGCCCGGAGGCCACAGGCGCGTCCGGGAGGAAGATCTCAAACAATTCCTGGAGCGATACCACATTCCGGTTGCCGACACCCTTCGACCGCACGGCCGGACCATTCTTGTCGTGGGGCCGCGCCGGGCTGTTTCGGACCCATGGATGCGATCCCTGAGCCAGGGGCTAGGCCGGGTCCTCAGAAGAGCGTCGGACGCGTGCGCGCTTCTTGTGGCCAAGGACTTCTATGAGGCCGCCCTTCTCCTAGGCATTCACAAGCCAGACCTTCTCATCCTCGATGCAGGGAAGACGGGCACCGAGGTCGTCAAGTTCTGCCGAGCGGTGCGGAATCTCGCCGAGACCCGGCAGGTCCGGATCCTTCTCTTGGATCCCGGTATGCCGCCCTCCAGAAGACGGGAGCTTCAAGCCCTGTCCGTGGAAGCCATCGTGCCCAAACCCTGTGCGGTAGAGGACCTTCGAGCGCACCTGCTTCCTTTGCTGGGCTTTACCCCGCCCGCGCGGTCCACGGCCTAGGCCCATTGCCCTGCTTTGAAGTTCTTCGAGGGATTCTCCAAAGACTTCCCCGATTCCTTTGCGGATTCCTCAGACCACCCGAAGGGCCTCTTCGGCTCGTCTCACAAGGACGGGCCCTTGCAAGGCCTCAGTCATGCGCTCCAGGAGAGGGGGAAGGGTCGAGGGATCGAGGGCTGAAACGGCAAGGCCGTCGTATCTGCGGCACAGGTGCGTGAGTTCGTCGGGCTCGGCGATATCGGCCTTGTTGAACACCGCGATCCGTGGGACCGACCCCAGTTCGAGTTCTTCCAGGAGATCCTCGACAGCCCGAATCTGTTTTTCGCAGGAGGGGCTGGATCCGTCGATTACATGAAGCAGAACGTGGGCCTCGTGAAGCTCCTCGAGAGTGGCCCGGAATGCGGCGATGAGATCCGGCGGCAAATCCCGGATGAATCCCACGGTGTCCGTGATGAGGACCTCGCGGGTCGGAGACAGGCGAAGCCTTCGTGTGCAGGGATCCAGCGTGGCGAACATCCGGTCGGCCGTGTAGACCCGGCTGCGGGTCAGGCTGTTCAACAGCGTGGATTTTCCGGCGTTCGTGTATCCGACGATGCACACGAGGGGCAGACCGCTCCGGGATCGCTGCGCGCGGCGGACCCCTCTTTCCTTCCGAAGGCGTTCGATCTCTTTTTCCAGCCGATGGATCCGCTCCCGGACCCTGCGTCGGTCGATCTCGAGTTTCGTCTCGCCGGGGCCCAGGCCGCCGATGCCGCCAGCAAGCCGCGAGAGGCCGGTGTTCCGATGGACGAGCCGGGGGAGCCGGTATCGGAGCTGGGCGAGCTCGACTTGGAGCTTGCCATCTCGCGTTTTGGCGCGCTGGGCGAAAATGTGCAGGATGAGCTGGGTTCGATCCAGGATTTTTAAGTCTGTAAGGTCCGTCACATGCCGGACTTGTGCGGCGGTGAGGTCCCGATCGAACACGATCGTGTCCGCTCCGGCCTGGAGAGCTTGTATGGCCAGGTCTTGGATCTTGCCGGCTCCGACCACGAACTGGGGATGGACGGCCGGCCTTCTCTGGAGGACCGACTCCACCACCACGGCCCCGGACGAGAGGGCCAGGCTTTCGAGCTCTTTCATGGATTCTTCCGCCTCGGCGAGGCTTCCCGTGCAGACCCCCACGAGAAGGACCTTTTGCCCGTCGGATGGGGTCCTCGATCGGACCGCCGCCGAAGGGCCTCGGGACAGTTCCTTTTCGATTGCCCGGATGGTTTCTGAAAACGGATGGCGGGACAGGGCCGAAACGGACAGAGGCTCCCAGATCTGCCACGGCTTGCCCGCGCCGCCCTTGGGAGCCAGGTTCGCAAGCCGGACGGTCCGGGGCAAACCTTGCGAATCCACGTTGATGGCTGCCACGCAGTCGAGCCGGGAAAGAGCGAGTTCCGCAAGATCCTCCTGGCCTAGGGGTTCGTCGTCGAGGTGGGTGTGAATGTACCGCAGCCCGCAGAGCCGCTCGGGCGACGAGCGGAGCTGTTTCGGCTCGGGCAGAACGAGCTTTCTGGCTTCTCCGACCACCACTTGCTGGATGTAACCCCTGCGGTCGACGAGAAGTCCGACCTGCCTGCCGATCTCCCAGGATATGTCGGCGAGATACCGCGCGAGTTCCGGGGTTACGATGACATCAAGGGGGAGGCGCCTGCGGTAGATCCGCTCCAGGCTCTTGAACTGGCTGGGCTTGAGGCCGAGTGTGTTTCCGTGGACCTTCTGGATCTTTTCACCCTTTTTGGCAGAAGCTTGTCAATAAAAATCATAAGAAAGGTGGAACAAAAAGTAAAGATTCCTGCTTCTTCTCGGGTCAGCCTCCGGCTCGACCCCGTGCGCGTTTTTTTCCTTGGGTGTTTTTGCTAACGTATTGTCGATCCTCTGCAACAAAAGTTCCGGAATCGTCATGCTGCGAAAAGCCAGCCTCATTGTCCTGGTCGCCACAGCCATGGCCCTCGTCGCCAACGCGATTTCACCCAAGGGGATTCCTCTGTTCGGGCCTCTGCCCCAGCCCGGGATCGAAGGGGTTGGCCTGATCGGTCTGGAAGACGCATGGCAATCCTTCGAGAGGGGCCAAGAGATTTTCGTGGATGCCCGCTCGGCCGAGCAGTACCGGAAAGGACACATTCCCGGAGCGGTTTCCCTGGATGCCCGCAGGTTTGAGGAGAGGCTGTCGTCTTTCCTGGCTCTCGTTCCCCTGGACGCGCCCCTTGTCGTTTACTGCGACGGGCAAGGATGCGGGTCCAGCCGCGAGGTGGCCGAACTCCTCAGGGAGGCCGGCTACCGGAACATCCGGCTGTTCCAGGGGGGCTGGGAGGAGTGGGTCCGCTCGGGGTACCCGAGGGAGACCGAGGCTGGGGATGAGACAACCGTGTCCGAGGGGCAGGAAGACGATTCTTCAACCGCACACTGAGAGGAAACCGTGGAACGGGGCGGTCGTCTTGGAACGACGGAGCGGAGCCGCTGGGAGCTTTGGCTTCTTTGGCTCTGCCGGGTGAGTCTGGCCGTTGTTTTTCTCACGGCGAGTTTGGAGAAAATCGCTCACCCCGCCGAGTTCGCGAGGGCCGTGTCGAATTACCGAATCCTTCCAGCGGTTGCCGTGAATTTGTTCTCCCTTGTCCTGCCCTGGGTGGAACTCCTGTGCGGCCTTCTCCTTCTCGCCGGACAATGGACCCGGTCAGCGGGTCTATTGGCCGCCTTGCTCTTTTTCCTTTTCTTTCTTGCCGTCTCGACGACCCTCGTCCGGGGGCTCGACATTCACTGCGGCTGCTTTGACACGACCGCGGGCAGAAAGGTGGGAGTGCAGCTCCTGCTGGAGGACTCCCTCTGGCTCCTCATGTCCTGTGTTCTCGCCTTTCGGGCTGACGACAGGTGGGGGTGGAGGCAACTCCTTGGGCCCTTGGCGTTATCTCGGGGCAAGGAGGCCCGGCATGCAAGCCGCAGAGGTCAGGCACCTGGGTCCTGACGGTCGCCGGCCAGGTCGATCTCGACGATCGTGACGCCGTCGCCGCCCTCCTCCGGGGATCCGGGCCTGAACGAGACCGGATAAGGACACCGGGCCAGATATTCTCGGACGGCTTTTCTCAGCACTCCTGTCCCGAGCCCGTGGATCAAGCAGATTCTTGAGATGTTCTCCCGGAAGGCCGCATCAAGGTGCTGCTCGGCTCGCTCGAGCGCTTCGGCTGCGGTCAGGCCCCGAAGGTCGCAGCGGTCCAGGCCCGGGGCTCTCTCGGGTGCGCGGCGGGGCTGGATCTGCACGCGGTTTTCGAGCCGATCGGTTCGAGCCTCCCGGGAACGGGAATCGGAAGGGGAATCTTTCGGCCTGGGCCTGGCCATACGGACTTGGTCTCGGGACACCCGCATCCGGAACCCTTCGCTTTCCACGACGACGTATCCCTTTCGGTCCGGCATCTTGAGGATTCTGGCCTCTGTCCGGAGGGCAGGCAGGTAAACCGGATCTCCGCAGGCAAGGTCGGTCCAAACCGGTTCAGACCCGATCTCCTCCTCGGGCTCTTCGTTGAAGGGCCCTTGGTCCGACAAGGCCCGGCGCCTGACTTCCGCGATCTCCCGGTGTGCCTTCGCCGGCGAGGAACCGCCGGCCCCAGCTCTATGGCGCTTCTTGACGGAGTCGAGTTCTCGAAGGGCCTCTTGGAAGGCGGCCTCGAGCTTTTTTCTGTACTTCCCCCGCAACTCTTTTTCCCGGCTTCTGATCTCGGCCCAGCTTTTTTCCAGTTGCTCCTTGAGGGCCTCTGTCTCGGCCTGCAGGGCCAGGCACTTTCTTCTGTCCTCTTCCAGGGCAATGCGGATCGTCTCAACCTGCAGAAGGAGTGGCTCTAAGCCTCGCGCGCCCGACGAAGCGCTGAGGCGGCGGGCCCGCTCCAGGACGTCCTCGGGCACGCCGAGTCGGGCCGCCATGTGCAAGGCGTGGCTCCCTCCGGGCTGCCCGATGGAGAGCCGGTAGGTGGGTTCGAGTGTGTGGGGATCGAATCCAAGGGAGGCGTTCTGGAACCGAGGATCCTCGGCCGCCAGAGACTTCAGGGAAAGGAAATGGGTGGTGGCGAGGGTGATGCCGCCTTCTTCGGCGATTCGTTCGAGAATCGCCTGCGCGAGGCACGCCCCTTCGTCCGGGTCGGTGGAGATCAGAATCTCATCGAGCAGGGCGAGGCTGGACGGGCCGGGAGAAGAATCCAGGAATTGGACGATTCGCTGGATGTGTCCGGAAAAGCTCGAGCGGTCCTCTTGGAGGCTCTGGTCGTCTCCGATGTCCGAGAAGACCGATTCGAAGAAAGGAATGTTGGAACCGGCCCGCACGGGCAAAGGGCAGGCCGCCCTGGCCATGAGAGCAAAGAGGCCGACCATTTTCAGGACGCAGGTCTTGCCGCCGGTGTTCGGGCCCGTGATCAGCAGCGTCCGCGTCGGAGGCGCGACCACGACGTCGTTGGCCACAACAGGTCTCTTGCTCTTGACCAGGATTGGATGCCGGGCTCCGAGCAGCCGGAGCCCCTCCTCGGAACGAAGGCCGGGAACCGTTGCCTCCGTTTCCTCGGCCATCAAGGCCCGGGCTTGGATCAGATCGAGGTGGCCGAGGAAGGACTCGCCCTTGCTCAGCTCGTCAGCTTCTGCCAGCAGGTTATCGCAGATCTCCCGCAGGATTCTGCGGACCTCGTTATCGATCTCCAGGAGGGCCAGCTTGTGGACGTTGTTGAGTTCCACGATTTCCCGGGGCTCAACGAACAGAGTGGCCCCGCTGTTCGAACTGCCGAGCACGATCCCGTCGACCCGGCTTCGCAGATGGGTCTTGACCGGCAGGACGTATCGATCCTCCTTGAGAGTGTAAAAGCGGTCCTGCAACAGATCCTCGTACTCAGGAGCGTGCAAATAGCTCTGGAGTTTTTCCTGAATCTGGCGATGGACCCGGCGGGCCCTTTGTCTGAGGGAACTGAGGAGCGGGCTGGCCTCGTCTCGGACCTCGCCCTCGGGCGAAACGGCGCTGCGGATGTCGTAGACGAGGTGGGACAGGGAGGGCGCCCGCTCGGCGTGGCGGTGGAGCAGAGGGGCCGCCTGGCGGTGGATGACCAGGAACCTCCGCATGGCCTCCACGCTCTCGATCCAAGAGGCGACTTCCGCCAGTTCGGACGGTTCCAGGATCGCCCCTTTTCGGATTCGCAGGGCGTGAGGCCGGATATCCGGGGGCGTCCCCAGGGGGAACGCATTCCCTTTGCGCAGAAGCGCTCTGGCCTCCTCCACCTCGGCCAGAATCCGTTGCGCCTCGTCGGCGTCGCGGGCCCAGACAAGACTCTCCAGATGCTCCCGGGCAGGGGCTGTCCTGAGCCGGCTGCGGAGTTCGTTCACAAACCAGGGCCAGTCGAGCTGTTCCAAGGTCTCCCGGCTCGAAAAAGGCGGCGCTGGAAGGCTGGGGAGGGATTGGGCGTCCATGTTCGAAGGCGCCGGATCTCCGGCTTCAGCCGGTCCGGCTGGATCAGGGAAAAGGCCGGAACCGCGCGGCGGATGTTCAGTCTGTCTGGCCGCGCGGTGCAATGGGGTCAAAGGGACCGAAAACGGCCGCGGCGCCCTGTCCGGCATGCGCTCACCTGCCGCCCGGCTTGCCCACGAGTTCCTCGGCGATCTGGACGGCGTTCAGGGCGGCTCCCTTGCGAAGCTGATCTCCGACGACCCAGAGCCACAAGCCGTTCGGCACTGTTTCGTCCCTCCGGATTCTTCCCACCAAGCAGTCGTCCTTTCCGGTTCCCAGCAGGGGCATGGGGTACTTCTTCTTTTCAGGGTCGTCGAACACTCTCACGCCCCTGGCCTTGCGCAGGAGGGAACGCGCCTTGTCCGGAGAAAGGGCTCGGTGAGTCTCCAGGTTGACCGACACCGAGTGGGACCGAAAAACAGGGACCCGGACCGTTGTGGCCGTCACCAGGACGTTCGGATCGTCAAGAATTTTGCGGGTTTCCTGGACGCATTTGATCTCTTCTTTCGTATATCCGTTCGGCTGGAACTGGTCGATGTGGGGAATCAGATTGAAGGCAATGGGATGAGGGAACTTCTCGGCCTTGAGGGCCAGGGGCTCGTCGGCGCCCAGGAGAGCCTTGCGAACTTGGTGGGTGCTCCATTCGAGGACCTGTCGACGGAGTTCCTCGATCGCCCAGGCTCCAGCCCCCGAAACAGCCTGATAACTCGAGACCACGATTCTCTTCAAGCCGTATGCTCTCAGGGGATAGATTCCCATCAACATGATGATGGTCGTGCAATTCGGATTGGCGATGATGCCGCGGTGGCGTCGGATTTCCTGGGGGTTGATCTCCGGGACCACCAGAGGCACCTCCGGGTCCATCCGGAAGGCTGAGCTGTTGTCCACGACGACTGCTCCTGCCTTGACCGCCAAGGGGGCAAAGGTTTTGCTCCTTTCGGCGCCGGCGGAGAACAGGGCGATCTCCACGCCCTTGAACGCCTTGTCGGTTAGTTCCTCGACCTGGAGCTGCTCGCCGGCAAACAGCATGCGCTTTCCAGCGGACCGGCCCGAGGCGAGCAGACGAAGGCGCTGAACCGGAAAAGACCTCTCCTGAAGGATCGAGAGCATTTCCTGCCCGACTGCCCCTGTGGCGCCCACGACCGCAACGTGATATCCAGCCATGTCTTGGTGCTCCAAATTGAAAGCCCTTTTCCGCAGGGCCGCCTAACTTTCCAAAATACTTTCACAGGGCCCAAGTGTCAACGGCGCGACAAAGGCGCGACAAAGGCGCGCGCCCCAAATGCGACAGCCCATACTCGGCCTCCATCCGTCAGAGGCTCCCTTGGCCGCCGCCTGGAAGGGTGGGAGCGGCTCGGTCAAAAGAAAACTTCAGAAGGGGGCTCGGAAGCGCGACTCTCAAGGGGCAACCGGCTTGTCAGCGAATCTTCAGGGAGGCTAGGCCCACGAGCGCCAGGATGCCAGAGACGATCCAGAATCGAATGGTGATCTTGGTTTCGGAAAGGCCCATGTATTGGAAACAGTCGTGGATCGGGGCGCGGTACAGGAATCTCCTGCCGATGCGCTGAATGCCGAGCCAGTCCTGGAGGGCCACCGAGAGGATCTCGGCAAGAAAGATGCCGCCCACGATGAGGAAGAGAATCTCCTGCTTGAGCAGCACGATCAGGGTGCCGACGGTGCCACCCAGAAACATGGACCCTGTGTCGCCCATGAAGACCTCGGCAGGGTAACTGTTGTACCAGAGGAACCCCACGCACGCCCCCACCAGAACCGCGCAAAAGATCATGACTTCCCCTGCGCCGGGGAAGTAGTCGAACATGAGGTAGCGGCTGTACTTGGCGTTGCCCAATACATAGGCGAAAGCGCCGTAGACGGCGATCACGTAGGCCGAGGGCATGATGGCCAGGCCGTCCATGCCGTCTGCGAAATTGATGGCGTTGGCGGCATACACGACGGCCAAAACGATCACGGCGGTGTACCCCCAGGAAAGATCGAGCACAGGGAACTTCCAGAAGGGGACGAACAGCTTGGGCGCGATCTCCGGCGGGACCGGCGACAGGGCCGGATGTAGGAAGACCGCGCTCAGCATCAGACCGAACAGAATCTGGCCGGCATACTTCTTCCCTCGGGACAACCCCCTGCTGCTGTCCTGATGGCGGATTTTTCTGAAATCGTCCAAATAGCCGAGTCCGGCGAACCAGACCGAGGCGACCAGGAGGATCTGAATGAACCGGTTCGAAAGGTCGCACCAGAGGAGACAGGAAACCAGGGTCGCCAGAAGCAGGATCAGTCCGCCCATGGTCGGCGTTCCGGTTTTTTTTGGATCGCCGCCTGACGGGAAGAGTTCGAGCCGGGCCGTGTCCCGCAGCCCTCTTTCGTAAAGAGCCCGTATCATGGGGCGGCCCGCGATCAAGACGAACAAGAAAGACGTGATGACCGCAAAAATGGCCCGGCTCGTCAGGTAGTTGAACAGCCTCAGAAAAGAGAAGAGCCCCTCCGGGTCGTAAAGCCAGACGTAAAGGGCATGGAACATGTCCGATTCCCGCCTTTCCCGTTACAAGCGCTGTTTTTCGAACTCCTGCACGTCGTCCTCCTTCCGGTCCCAGACGGCGCTTTTCTGGGAAAGGACTTTCTGAAAAGCCTCCCAGGTGGATTTCAGCGGGAACTGGGGCGAGAAGTCCAGGCCGCGCATGGGGATCCGGTTCATCCAGCGCCGCGTCTCGGCCGACAGGCGCACCACGTCTCTTTCAATAAGATGCATGAGGCAGCGGAGGGCGGCATGCTGAACCCTGCCGTTGTTGCTCTCCAAAAGGCTCTCCACCTCGGGAAGGACCGAAGGATCTTTGGCGATGCGGCCCAGTGCGTCCAGAGAGGAGGCCACTACCTCGAACCACCGGTCCCGGAGGTTCCTCCGGAGGAGGCTTTCCATTTCAGGGTCCGGGCCGATTTCCTCTGCCATGGATTCGATGGCTCTCGCCGCCCAGGATCGCACTTCATAGTAGGGGTCTGTCAAGGCGGTAAGAAGGGCCCTGCGCACTTCGGCGTCGTACTTGCGGATTCTCCGGATGGCCTGCACGGCGTTGCGCCGGATGAAACCGACCTGGACGAAATCTCCGCCCAGCAGACGCTGGAGACGGGGAGCGGGCGTCCGATCGGTGATGAACTGAAGGAGAACGGGCAGGCGTCTTTCGTACCGGACCAGACCGGCCAGCTTCACGCCAGCGTTTCGTTCCTGCCACCGCCGCGCGCACAAGAGTCGGTCCGCCCGGTACTCGACGTACCGCCTGTCCTCTTCGGTGAGCGGAACGGATTTTGTCCACTGGCTTTCGAGGAAAAGGAGCAACTTTTGAAGGCTCCACCACTCCAACCGGAACAGCGCCCGATGAGCGGTCGCACCCTCGAGTCCTGTCGGAGGAGGGGAAGCCGAAGTCTCGATTCCAAAGGCTCTCTGCCGAAAGTGCGCGAGAATTTCGTAAAAGCGCCGGCTTCCGTCCGGGATCTCCAGTCTGCGTTCTCTTCGCTCCAAGGGTCTCCCAGCCGGACCCTCGATCATGGTGAGCAGAAGGCGGTTGAAGTCTTCCGTGTCCACTGCCTCCGGAGCCGCGGCAGGCGAGAGAGGATCCTTTCGCTCATAAACGATGCGGGCGAGACCGCCGCGTTCCAGAAACCGTGCGTTCTTGATCTGATGGTCCCCGGGAAGGCCCGCTTTGGGAACCAGCAAGGCCGGTAGGCCCAGAGCGGCGATTTCGAAAATGGATCCGGCTCCGGCCCTGCAGACGACGAGGTCTGCCATGGCATAGAATTTTTGAATGTCGTGGAAATAACGGCGCCACCGGTAGCGAAGGGCGAGTTCCTCGCGGCCGGGCAGGTGCGAAAGAGTTTCGAGGATTTCCGATTCGGGATCGTAGTCTCCTTGGGGATGTCCAGTCGCATGGAAGATGTAAAGATCTTTACGCCGCACAAGCAGAGGGAGAGTGCCGAGGACGGCCCGGTTGATGGTTCTGGCGCCCGTGCTTCCCCCGAAGACCAGAACCACTTTCGCTTGATCCGGAATGTCGAATTCCTTGCGCGCCTGTTCCCGCAGGAGCCCTTGCTCCGGAATCGATCGGATTGCCTTTCGGACCGGATACCCGGTCCAGAAGATTTTCTTCCCTTGCAGAAGAGACGCTGTGTCCGGGAACGCGACGCCCGTGAAATCTGCCCACCGGGACATCCATCGGTTGAAGCGGCCGGGCAGAATGTTTTGCTCGTGAAGGGCGATAACGCCCTTCCAAAGGCTCGCGAAGCGAAGGATGAGAGCGGCCAAGAGAACCGGCGAGCTTGCGTACCCTCCTGTGCCCACAACCACGTCCGGCTTGAACCTAGAAAGGATCGAAAAGGATCGGACAACCGATCGCGCCAGCCTGAGCATCACGCCACCCAGCCGAAGGATCGAACGGCCGGCCGGAAGACCTCGGACTGGAAGCGTTTCCAGAACGTAACCCGCCGGGGGGACGACCCTCTCCTCGGCTCCCCCTCTGGCGCCCACATACAGGAACTGGGCTTCGGGCTCCCATTCTCGAATCTGTTCGGCCAAGGCCAGGGCAGGATACACGTGCCCTGCCGTGCCTCCCCCGGTGAGCAGATATCGATACGGGCGTTCCATTTGCCTCTCCGCTGGCGGTGCGTCTGCCTCAAATTCTGTACCTGCTGGAATCCGAATGCATGATAGGAAAAGGGGGTACGGAGTGCAACAAGGGCAGGGAGTGTTGCGTCCCGCGCTGGCAGTCTGCCGATGCAGTTATAAAATGATTATCCCATTGCCGAAGTTTTATTGCTGACCTCAAAAATTCTTGTTGACAACGCCCACGGGAGCCCCTTAAGATTTTCGTCAGTAAAAGACAGTTAGCCTTGCGGCGCGGATCTTGAGGGCGACAGCGGTGCCTGGCATGTCTGCCGGTGCGGGGCCGGAGGAAGGACGGCGGTGGATGCGGCGCGGATGGGGAGAAGGTTTCATACCCTCGGCGAACTCTGTTGGAAAGGACGGCCTACAGCCTTTGAGATGAGGCGCAAGGAGGGGGAGCCGTTACAGCAAGGAAGCCACGAGAACAGGGAAACGAGGGGGCCGAGAGATGAAGATCACGGAGGTCAGGGTGTTCCCGGTCAGCGAGGAGAGGTTGAAAGCCTACGCCACGATCACCTTCGACGACTGCTTCGTGGTCCGGGACCTAAAAATCATTCACGGGAATACGGGTCTGTTCGTGGCCATGCCCAGCAAGAAGCGAAAAGACGGCACGTTCAAGGATACTGCCCATCCCTTGAATAATGCTACGAGAAGGATGATCGAGGAGAAGGTTCTCCTGGAATACCGGAAAGAACTCGAGAAGCTCCGCGATCACCCCCCGGCCTCGGAGGCTTGACCCGATCGGGCGGTTGGTATATTCCAACTTTGTGGGTCGAGTTGCGGCCGATGGGGTGTCGACAAGCGGTAAGTCACAGGACTTTGGATCCTGCATTCGGAGGTTCGAATCCTCCCACCCCAGCCACACTGAAAACCGCCCGCAGGCGTTGAGCACCCTCTCGGGTTCGTCCCCTTTCTGCGCCGACAGGACTCCGTCCTTTACTTTTGGGTCTTTCTCTGTTAAAGTCCTTTTTTCTTCGATGCCTGATCCAGCCTGGGGAGTACGATGAGAAAACTCCGGATTTTCTCCGGCAACTCGAATCCCGTCCTCCACCAAGAGATTTGCGCCGAACTGGGAATCGAGCCTGGACATGCCGAAGTCCGCAAATTCAGCGACGGCGAGATCTCCGTGGAGATCAAGGAGAACATTCGAGGCCTGAACGTGTTCGTCTTGCAGTCGATCTGCAAGCCAAGCAACACGAACCTCATGGAGCTCCTCATCATGATGGACGCCCTGAAAAGGGCCTCGGCCAATTCAGTGGCGGCCGTGATTCCTTACTACGGCTACGCCCGCCAAGACCGGAAAGTGGCCCCTCGGGCGCCGATTACGGCCAAACTCGTGGCGGACTTGATCACTGTGGCGGGCGCGACCCGGGTTTTGTGTTTGGATCTTCACGCGGGCCAGATTCAGGGCTTCTTCAATATTCCTGTCGACAATCTGTTCGCGACTCCAGTCCTTCTGCCCTATATCCGGGAGAAGATTTCAGACAACCTGGTGGTGGTTGCGCCGGACGCAGGAGGCGTGGAGAGAGCCAGCGCGTTCGCCAAGCGGCTCGATGTTCCCATGGCCATCATCGACAAGCGGAGGGACGCGCCCAATCAGTCCAGGAGCCTGAGCATCATCGGCAACGTGAAGGGGTGCCGGGCCGTCATCGTGGACGATATCGTCGACACGGCCGGGACTCTGGTGCAGGGCGCCCAGGCCGTGCAGAACGCGGGCGCGACCGAAGTGTACGCCTGCTGCAGCCACGCGGTCCTGTCCGGCCCGGCCTTGGAGAGGATTGAGTCGTCCTGTTTGAAGAAGCTCGTGGTGACCAATTCCATCCCCGTGCGGGAAGAGGTCGCGAAATCGAGTAAGATTCAAGTCCTTTCGGTTGCCCGGCTGCTCGCCGAAGCGATCAAGCGGACCTATTTTGGAGAATCGGTAAGCGGCCTGTTCATCTGAATGATTTACGGACCCGTCCATCAGGCGTTGGGCTTCTTTGGGGCTGGCCGGCGGGTCGCCTGGACGAATTCGGAGGGAACGCAGAGGAAACGATGGAAATTCAACAGCTGGAAGCGCAGGCAAGACCGGCAACGGGCAAAGGGGCCGCACGAAAACTCCGGGCCCGGGGGCGAATCCCTGCGGTGTGCTATCGGAAGGGTAAAGAGGCTTTTCCTTTGAGTGTGGACGAGAAGAAGCTCGAGAGGGTGCTGCATACCGCCGCGGGCCAGAACGTGTTGATCCAGCTCGACATTCAGGGCCCGGAAGCGACCCGAAAGACCGTGATCCTCAAGGACATCCAGCGCCATCCCCTGGCAGGGGTTCTCCACGTGGATTTCCTGGAAGTGCTTCTCGACGAGGCCATCGTGGTGGAGGTGCCCCTGCGTCTTGTGGGAGAACCTATCGAGGCCCTTCGGGCCGGAGGCCTCGTGCAGCAACTTCGGAGAAGCCTGGAGGTCAAGTGCCTTCCCACCCGGATTCCGGACCATCTCACGGTCGACGTTTCGTCCCTCAAAGTGGGCGACTCTCTGCACGTCGGGGACGTCAGGGTCGAGGGCGAGATCCAGATTCTGACGGATCCGAAGGAGCCGATTGTGGTCGTTTCCGCTCCGGAGAAAGAAAAGGCGGAAGTGGTGGAGGCTCCTGCGGAGGGCGCCGAGGAGGCCGGGACTCCGGCGCAGGGTGCGGCTTCGGGTGCGCGGGAAAAGAAGGAAGACTGATACGGAGCCCCGCGACCCTTTTCCAGAATCTGTCCGACTGGCCAGGATGATGCTTTCAGTGCTCGCCCCTGGCCCAAAGGTTCTGAAGGGGTGTGGATCATCGTTGGGCTCGGGAACCCAGGGGAACCGTACCGGCTGACCCGTCACAACGCGGGCTTTTGGGTGGTCGATGCGTTTGCACAGCGGCAGGGGATCGCTTGGAAGCCGTACAAAAGGCGGGCTGAAATCGGCCGCGGGCGGGTCGGCGGCGAGGACGTTCTCGTGATGAAGCCGTTGACCTTCATGAACCGCAGCGGCGAGGCCGTTGCCCCGATCTGGAGGTCCTTTTGCGGCGGCGACGAGCGCATGATCGTGGTGCACGACGACTTGGACCTGCCCTTCGGACGGATGAAGCTGCGAAAGGGCGGGGGATCGGGTGGGCACAAGGGGGTGGAGTCCATCCTGGAAGCGCTCGATTGGGACGGATTTTTCCGGCTCAAGATCGGCATCGGCCGCCCTGCAGAAGGGCAGACTCCCGAGGCGTACGTGCTGAGCCGATTCCGTCCCGAGGAGCTGGAAGGTATGCCGCTGGTGGTTTCGGCTGCGGCCGAGGCCTTGGAGACCGTGGTTCGGGAAGGCCCGGAGCGGGCCATGAACCGTTACAACATAATACAAAGGCAATGGGACAGGAGGGAAGAACCGCAGAAAGAAGGAGAACGGAAGACGAGACAGGCTCCGACAGGGAAAGGCAGAACTGTAGCGGGAGGAAAGGAGGAGACAGATGGTTGACATGGTGAACTATGCGGCTTGGCTAGGCGTTTTGGGTCTGCTGGTTGCCCTAGGGCTTTATGTTTTTATCAAGAAGCAGCCTGCGGGGAACGAGACCATGAAAGAGATCGCCCATCTCATCCAGACGGGCGCCATGGCGTTCCTCAAGAAACAGTATTCCACCCTTGCGATCTTTGTGGCTGTGGTCTTTGTTTTGCTGCTTTGGAAAATCGGATACCGAACCGCCTTTGCTTTCGTTGCCGGTGCGATCAGTTCCATGCTCGCCGGGTTCATCGGGATGCGGTCCGCAACCGAAGCGTCCGTGAGAACGAGCGAGGCAGCTCGGAGCAAGGGCCAGGAACAAGCTCTCCTCGTATCGTTCTATGGCGGCTCGATCATGGGTCTCGCCGTGGCGAGTCTGGGGCTCGTTGGCTTGGGGGTGCTCTACGTCATGTTTGGAGGAGACCCTGAAACCGCGGCCGTGATCAACGGCTACTCCATGGGCGCCAGTTCGATTGCTCTGTTTGCCCGCATGGGCGGCGGCATCTACACCAAGGGCGCTGACGTGGGCAGCGACCTTGTGGGCAAGGTCGAGGCTGGAATTCCGGAAGACGATCCCCGGAATGCGGGCGTGATCGCAGACCTGGTGGGCGACAACGTGGGCGATATCGCGGGCATGGGCGCCGACATCTTCGAATCGTACGTAGGCGCTGTCGTGGCGACCATCGCCGTGGCCGCCACCATGACCATGGGCGGCAAGCTCACGGCGAACTTTACAGACGCGATGCGCTCGAGCCTTATGGCCATGCCCTTGCTCGTGGTCATGGCAGGCCTGATCGCGAGCTTTGCCGGTGTTTTCTCCATGAACGTGCTCAAAAGGATCAATCCGCAGACGGCCCTTCGGTACTCCACCTTCGTTGCGGCTGGCCTTCTCGTGGTATTCAGCTTCGTCATCTGTCTGGCCGTGCGGCTCCCTCTCGGCGTGTTCTGGGCGATTTTCTGGGGCCTTCTGGCCGGCATCGGTGTGGGTCTTTTTGCCGAGTATTACACTTCCGGGAAACCGATCCAAAAGATCGCCGAATCTTCCAAGACCGGTCCTGCCACTGTGATCATTTCCGGTATGTCCTATGGACTGGAGAGCGTGGCTCTTCCGATCTTCTGCATTTGCGCCGCGACGTACTTGGGGTTCCTTTGCGCGGGCATTTACGGCGTGGCCATCACGGCAGTGGGCATGCTGGCGACCGTGGGTGTCACGATGTCCGTGGACGCATACGGCCCGGCTGCGGATAACGCGGGCGGCATCACCGAGATGGCCGGCCTGGGCAAGGAAGTCCGGGAAATCACAGATCGCCTGGACGCTCTTGGAAACACCACGGCCGCGATCGGAAAGGGCTTCGCTATCGGTTCCGCTGCGATGACGGGTCTTGCTTTCTTCGTGGCCTATTCTCAGGCGGCCAAGCTCTCCGCCATTGATATCACGAATCCCAAGGTCGTGGTCGGGATCCTGATCGGAGGGGTTGTTCCCTTTGTCGTGGCTGCGCTGACGATGCGGGCCGTTGGGGCGATTGCCTTCGACGTGGTAGAGGAAGTACGCAGGCAGTGGCGGGAAATCCCCGGCATCATGGAAGGCAAGGCCAAGTGTGATCCGGCCAAGGTGGTGAGCATCACCACGACGGCGGCGATCCGGCAGATGATTCCACCCGGACTCATCGGCGTTTTCGCTCCCCTCGTCATTGGGTTCCTTCTGGGTCCGGAAGCGCTGGGAGGCATGCTGGTGGGCGTACTGGTGAGCGGGGCCTTGCTGGCGCTTCTCATGGCCAATGGAGGCGGGGCCTGGGACAACGCCAAGAAGTATATCGAGGCCGGAAACCTGGGCGGCAAGGGATCGGACTGCCACAAGGCGGCTGTCATCGGTGACACGGTGGGCGATCCCTTCAAGGACACCTCCGGTCCGAGCATGAACATCTTGATCAAGCTGATGTCCATCGTTTCCCTGATCATTGCGCCGCTCTTGATCTAGAACACGCGTGCATTCTCGGCAGGCGCTTTCTCAGGCGCTCTGCCGGGGCTGAGACGGCATGCATGCGGCCTGGCGGTGTTTTCACCCGGGTCGCGAAACGTGAAACGGGAGGGGGGCTGTTTTGAAGCCCCCCTTTCGCATTCTCTGTGAACCAGGGCTCCCTCCAGCGGGAAGAGGGCCGGGAAGCGAGATGGGCTTCACCTGCGGGATCGTGGGCCTGCCGAACGTGGGCAAATCCACGGTTTTCAACGCCCTGACCGGGCTCAAGGCCGAATCTTCCAATTACCCCTTCTGCACCGTGGAACCCAACAGGGGCAAGGTTGCGGTGCTGGACGGGCGCCTTTTCGAGCTCGGAAGGATTCTTCGGCCGGAAAAGGTGACGCCCGCCTGGCTTGAGTTTCTAGACGTGGCCGGCCTGGTGGAAGGGGCGAGCAGGGGTGAGGGGCTGGGGAACGCGTTCCTGGGTCATCTGCGCGTTGTCGACGCTCTAATTCACGTGGTTCGGCTCTTTGCTGCGGGCGATATCGCTCACCTGCCGGGAGCGGTCGACCCGGTGCGGGACATCCGGCTCATCGAGACCGAGCTGCTGTTGGCCGACCTGGCGATCGTGGAAAGAAGGCTCGAAAGATCCAGGAAGTCGGCCAGGGTGGGGCAGAAGGAGGCGTGCGAGGAGGTGGAGCGGCTCGATCGGATGCGGGAGTTTCTGGGCAGGGGTGTTCCGCTCCTCCGACTCCGGCCCTGGGGCCGGGAGGAGGAATCGCTGAGCCGGGAGCTCGGTCTTCTGACCGCGCGGCCGGTGCTGTACGTTCTGAACATCGGCGAAGATCAGATCGAAGCACGGGAGCGGATCGTCTCGGAACTCAAGCGGGATCTGGGCGTGTCAGGCGATCTTCTTTTGCCGGTCTGCGCGCGGCTGGAACGAGAACTGGCGGAACTCGAGGCCGAGGAGAAAGAGGCGTTTCGAAAGGAGATGCGCTTGGGGCCGCCCGTACTGGATAGCCTGGTTGGAGCGGGGTATCGCCTGCTCGATCTCGTCACGTTTTATACGGTGGTGGGAACCGAAGTGCGCGCGTGGGCGGTGAGACGGCAGACGCCGGTCGGCGAGGCGGCCGGCAAGATCCACTCGGACATGCAGAGAGGTTTCATCCGGGCCGAGGTGATTCGCTACGAGGACTTTGTGCGGGCAGGTTCTGAAGAAGCGGCGCGCCAGATGGGATTCGTGCGCACCGAGGGACGGGACTACCCGGTTCAGGACGGCGATGTGGTGAGGGTTCGGTTTCACTGACCTTTGAGAGACTCGGTCGCTGCGGCTGGCCGGCCCCGCGGGTCCGGCCGCGTCCCTTGCGTGAAGGGATCAAGACTGCTAAAGTTTTTTGCTGTGATGGTTCGGGGTGGGCTTGAGGCTCTGCCCCCTATACTCCTTGCTCCAGACGTCTTATGGCTGGGGCCTTAAGTCCAGAAGGAGGTGCAGATGAGGATTCGTCGCTACGAGACCGTGTTCATCCTGGAGCCGGACGTCGAAGAGGCCCGGAGACAGGAAATGCTGGCCAGGCTGGATGGGGTCATCCAGAAAGAGGGTGGAGTTCTGATCAAGCGGGAGGACTGGGGCGTGCGGAAGCTCGCCTACGATATCCGGCGGTTCTCCAAGGGCCAGTACATCCTGTACGATTACGCCGGATCGAGCCGCATCGTGTCAGAACTCGAGAGGAATCTGAAGATGTTCGAGCCTGTGTTACGGTTTCTCACCGTAAGGCAGGAAGAGCGCGTCACCTTGGAGGCCATGGAAAAACTCCGGGCCGAGGAACAGGCCAAAGAAGAGGCCAGGAAGGCCGCGATCCGGGAACGCCGGGAGGCTGAAGCTTCTGCGATGCAAACGAGCGAAGGTGCCCCCGGAACAGAGGATGCCGCCGAGGTTGAGACCGAAACGGAAGCCGCCGGGGAGGAACCCCAGGAAGAGGCGGAGGATGAAGAAGATGGCGACTAAACCCAGAGACCCAAGAAAAAAACGAAGGATCTATGTTCGAAAGAAGGTTTGCCGCTTTTGCGCCGATGCGAGCGCCCAGATCGAGTATAAGGATCCCCGGAACCTGAGGTATTTCATCACAGAGAGGGGCAAGATCATTCCCCGCCGCATCTCCGGCAACTGCGCTCGGCACCAGAGGAAGATCACCCTTGCCATCAAGAGGGCCAGGCATCTTGCGCTGATGCCTTACACGAACCTGGAGATCTAGGGCCGGATCGGGACGACGGGCCCGCCGGGCAAGCCAGGAATCCACAATTTCAGGATGCGTGGACTTGCCCGCAAGGAGAGCGGCCCGTCCCTCTGGGGTCTGCAAGGGGAAGGCGTCTCGCAGGGAGGACGATATCCGTGAAGGTGATATTGAAAGAAGACGTACCGAAGCTCGGTAAAACCGGAGACATCGTAACGGTTTCGGACGGGTACGGAAGGAACTATCTTCTGCCCCGCGGCATGGCCGCTCTGGCTTCTTCCCGAAGCTTGAAGGAAGTGGAGCACCAAAAGAAAGTGATTCAGAACCGGCTCGAAAGGCAGCGCCAAGAGTCTTTGGAACTCGCCCGCCGCCTGGAGACGGTCACGTGCACCCTCGCCCGCCGCGTGGGCGAGGAGGACAAGCTCTTCGGTTCCGTGACGGCCCGGGACATTGAGGGAGCCCTCCAGTCTCATGGGATCCTTGTCGACCGCAGAAAGATCCTTCTGGAGGAGCCGATCAAGAAACTCGGTGAGTACACCGTGCCGGTGAAACTTCATCCGGAGGTGACCGGGATGGTGAAGGTCAACGTTGTCGCGGAATGACCTCCCACTCGACCCTCCTGCGGCCGGTCCATGGCGTTTGTGGAACGCGTTCCCCCTCAGAACCTCGAGGCTGAGGCCTCGGTGCTCGGGGGCATTCTGCTCGAGAACCAGGCTGTCCTGAAGGTCCTGGAAGTCGTCCAGGAAGAGGACTTCTACCGGGAAGCTCACCGGAAGATCTTCCGGGCCATGGTGGACTTGCAGGAGAGAGGGGAGCCCGTGGACCTGATCACCTTGAACGATGAGCTCACCCGCAAGGGATGGCTCCAGGACGTGGGAGGCGCGACCTACCTGGCGTCCCTGGTCGATCGGGTCCCCACGGCCGCCAACATTCTCTACCACGCTCGGATCGTCAAGGAGAAGTCAATCCTCCGCCAGGTGATCGAAGCGGCCACGGACATTGCCCGACAGGGGTACGACGAGCCCGAAAATGCCCTGGACTTCCTCGACAAGGCCGAGCAGGCCCTCTTGGACATCACCCGGCGCCAGCAGCGCAAGGGATTCTTCCCCTTGCGAGCCATCCTCCAGGACAGTTTTCAGACTCTGGAGAGCATGTACGGCAGCCAAGGTCTCATCACGGGGGTTCCCACCGGGTTTGTGGACTTTGATCGTCTCACGTGCGGGCTCCAGCGGTCGGACCTGATCATTCTGGCGGGCCGTCCCAGCATGGGAAAGACGGCTCTGGCTCTCAACATCGCCCGCAACGCGGCCGTCAAAAGCGGAATTCCGGTCGCCATCTTCTCTCTGGAGATGTCCAAGGAGCAGCTCGCCTTTCGGCTCCTTTGCGCCGAGGCTCGAATCGACGGGTCGAAGCTCCGGGCCGGATACATCAAGAAGTCCGACTGGAAGGAACTCACGGCGGCTGCGACCGTCCTTTCCCAGGCGCCGATCTTCATCGACGACTCAGCGGGGATCACCGTGCGGGAAATGCGGGCCAAGGCGCGGCAGATGAAGCTGGAGCACAAGATCGGCCTCGTGATCGTGGATTATCTGCAGCTCATGCAGGGCGCCGAAAGGTCCGAGAGCCGCGTGCAGGAAATCTCCGAAATCAGCCGTTCTCTGAAGCAACTCGCCAAGGAGCTGGATCTGCCGGTGGTCGCCCTTTCGCAGCTCAATCGGGCGGTCGAGAACCGCACGGACAAGAGGCCGATCCTGGCCGACCTGAGAGAGTCCGGCGCCATCGAGCAGGATGCGGACGTGATCGCGTTCGTCTACCGGGAGGAGTTCTACTTTCCGGATCGCCAGGAGTGCAAGGGCAAGGCGGAGCTCATCGTCGGGAAACAGCGCAACGGGCCTGTCGGAAAGGTTCCCCTTCTTTTCGTCCCCGAGTTCACCTTGTTCCAAACGGCTTCGGTCCGTGAGGACGTGATGTGAGCCGGCCGATGGCGGGCGATCCGAGTCCGAAAACGGAGGCCGAGGGCGCAATTCCCAAGGGAAGAAGGGAGTCCAATCGGGTGATGCGAGCGACATGCCTGGTGTGCGCGTTTCGGAGGTGGGCGTTTCTGGTTCTGGCTGGGGGAGCGGTTCTGGCGGGGTGCGGAGACCCTCAGGCGCCCAAGATCGAAAATGTCCGCCTTGCCTATCAGGACCCCGCGGACGGTTCCTGGGTTGATCTGCTGGACGGGGACAATGCGCCCGCTTCCCCGATCCGCATCAGCGGAAAGATCACGGACAACACGGCGGTCGTGGACCCAAGAGTGACTCTCATGGGGAAAAGGCGGGACGCGGAGGACGTGGCGTTCTCCTGCGAGCCGGCGGGCGATTTCTACGCGTGCGATCTGCCCGCAATCCCGGCGGAGGATCTCACGCGGGGAGACCGGATCTTCGTGCAGGAATTGGACGGAGACACGGTCCTCCAGGAAGTTCAGCTCTGGGTTTCCGAGTTCGACGACGTTTCGACGTCCGAATCCTTTCGCCTCCTGAAGCTGTCGACCTCGGTCGAGGGACCCGGGGACCTCGTGCGTTCGCTCTACCGGGAGCCGAGTCCGAGCGGGCGGCTCCGCTCCGGCGACGCCCTGCGCGCCGGTTCTCAAGGATCGGACCTGCTCAGGTTGTATGTGCGGGCGCCGGACGGCAGGGCCTTCTCGGGCCTGGCCGGGACCTGGTACCGGAAAGACCTCTTCAAGTGGAACCAGCGCTTCTCCTTGGACGTGAAACCCACCGACGGCACGTTTAGCGCGATCCTTCAGCTTTTCGACCCGAGCGAGGCCGGCCGGCCTTTGGACCTGGCGCCAGCCTATGATTTCACGATCTCGGCTTACGACGCGCCGGACCAGAAGAAGGACGTCGGGCGATATGCCGAGCGCACCCTTGGTCTTGTGTTCTGGCCGCCGAGGGGAGAGACCGAAGCCCCGGACGGGATCCGGCAGGATCTCTTCCCGCCCAATATCGAGCTGGAGGGCATCGAGGAAGATACAGAGGCGGTTTCCACAGAGGCGCCCACGCAGGTCTTGTCAGGGTCGGTCTTGGATAATGCCGGCGAAATCCGTTCTTTGCAGATTCGGCTTTCCAACCGGCCTGCCGGGGAGGCGGGCGACCCCGGCTACCGCGAGAAGATCCTCTTTTATGACCCCGGATGGCTTTCCCTAGCCGGTGTTTTTGCTGCGAACTTGCGCTTCTGCTCGGACTGGGATGAGAACGGCGTAATCGACGTCTTGGAAGAGGGAAAGGGCGTTCCGAACTATGTGCAGGTCGTGGCCCGAGACATCAACGGTCTGGAGCGCGATTTCCCGAGCGCCTTTTCCTATGAATTCGTCCCGCCGGCCACGGACGCCGTGGCACCGGGCCTAGATCTGTCTGAGGTCGATCCCAAGGTCGATGCGAGCGGACAAGGGTCCCTGCCGGCCGGCGAAATCCTTCGCATCCGGGGCGTGGCCTCGGACAATTCCGGGCAGCCGAAAGTGGAATGGTATGAATGTCCGAACTGTCCCGAGCCTCCGACCGGGGATTGGCAGATCTTGAACGAGAATCTTTGCGCCTGCAGCCTGAAGAGAACCTTCTCCGGAGACCCGGCCGGCCAGTTCCCCGACCGCCCTTGGGAATGGATCGAGATCTCTTCGGAGGCGCTCTTGGCCGAGACGGTGCACGTGCTGAGAGCCGCCGAAAAGGTCCGGTCCTCGGGCAAGACCGCCGCGGCCCTGTTTTCCGGCAGGGAGGTGCGGCACTTCGACGACGAGGAGGATCCGAACCGTTTCGTCGTGCTGCCCCTCGAGACTCTTGGCCCTCTGGTGAATCTCATCGGGCCTCAGCCCGTGCCGGACGGGACAGTGCTCACCGAAGAGGACCCTGAAATCGAGGGAGCATTCATCGCCGATTTCGGGAAGATCGAGGCCACGGTGTCGCCCCACTACTCGAGGCTCAACCAGATCGTGGCGAGAGTCTTCGGAGGCAGGATCCAGGAGGAGCCGGGCCGGTGCAAACAGCCTTCTTACAACGGAGACGCGGGCAAGCTTGAATGGGATCTCGGCCGGGTCTCCGTGCGGGAGGGAGACCGGGTCTGTATGGGCGGCGTGTCGCTGACCGGACATGCGGTTCTGTACTTGTGGCAGTTCGAGCGGGTGGGGGAGGGGCTTCGAGCGGTCTGGTCGATCTCATACCGCATCGAGGATTGTCCTCAGCAGGTTCAGGAGTTCCCCTGTTCGGCTGGGTTCGAAGTTCCCTAAGGCCCTTCGGAAAGCCGCGGCTCCGGGTAGGCCTTTGACGTAGTGGGGGAAGAGGATTCGGACCCGGTTCGCAGCGGCATCGGCCGCGTATCGCTCACAGATCGCCTGAAGATGCTTCTCCATCACGGCGCACCGTTCGGCGGGCGAGGGGGACACCGGAGGTTGGCCCCGCAGGAGGGACCGGATCCCGGAGAAGATCCAGGGGTTGCCCCGGGAAGCGCGGCCGATCATGACTGCATCACACGCACCCTGAGCCAGAAGTTCGAAGGCTCTGGGAGCGCTTGCCACATCACCGTTGCCCACGATCGGAATCTTTCTTTCCGCTTTGAGCCTGGCCACCCAGCTCCAGTCTGCAAGGCCGGCGAAACCCTGCGACCGGACGCGGGGGTGAACCGTGACGGCGTCGGCCCCGCAGGCTTCTGCGATCTTGGCGATCTCACTGGCGGTGATGTTTTCCGGATCCCAACCGAGTCGGATCTTGACCGTGAGGGCACAGGAGACTGCCCTGCGGACCGCCTCGAGGATCCGGGCGACTCGTTCGGGTGAGCGGAGCAGGGACGCGCCGGCTCCGATCCGGCAGACCTTCTGGGCCGGACAACCCATGTTGATATCGATCAGGGATGCGCCAGCGTCCTGGGCGATTCGGGCTCCTTCGGCCATCTCGGACGGGTCTGCACCGAAGATCTGGACGCCCAAGGGCTGCTCTCGCTCATCGAACTCGAGAAGGGCGAGAGTCTTAGCCGCGTGCCTGACCAGTCCGGCGGCGCTGATCATCTCGGTGAAGACGACTCCGGCTCCGTGCTCCCTGGCGATCCTGCGGAAGCAGGAGTCCGTGTATCCGGCCATGGGGGCCAGAAGGACGGGAACCTCAACGCTCAGGGAGCCGATCGAGAGGGGCTTGAAGGAAAGAGACATCTGCGATTCTTTCGATCCTTGTAGGCCGTTGAAGGCTCACGCCCTCGAGGAACCCTTGACACCCTCGGGCCCATTTCCTAGTATACCGCCATCCTTCCTTGCCTCCCAGACTCTGGCGTGAATCTTCCGCCTGGAGATGGCCACATGAAGCTCCATGTCAGGCAGAATATGGACCACTACATCAAGGACATGTTTGCGGCCATCCTCAGCGCTCAGAGTCGGATTCACTCCGAAATCGAATACGAGGGACTCTTTCAGATCGTTGCTGCGGAGTTGCGCTTGGCCAAGTACTGCTGGGACGAGCTGTTCAAGAAGGCCGAGGACCAGACATCCCGGATTCTGGCGAACGCGCACGAAATCGAACTTCGAAAGACAATCGCCTCCTTGATGCACTCGGCCAACATTCTCGTGGAGGCCGAGCACATGGTGGAACAGGAATACCCGTTTCCGAGCACCGAGTTCATCCTGGAGGTCACGCTGCGAGAGGTCCGGGAAGAATTCGATCGGCTGACAGGGATCATTACCAGGACCCTCCAGTCCCGCGACATTTACAAGCAGAACAAAGTCCTCAAGGATTTCTTCCTGCTCTGGGACGGGGGCAGGCACATGCACGCCTTCGAGTGATCTTCTTTCCCGGGTCCTTTCCTGCCCCTGATCGGAAGCCTTTTTCGTTCTCGACGCGGCCCTTCTTTATGGCTGGCATTCACGGTCCGGAGCGAGGGGAGGGAGGGCGTCCGCGGTCGGCGCTGGGGCTTTGAGCCAACACCGAGAGCACCCTGTCGAAGACGGCCTGCGAAGAAATTTCGGCCAGGCAGTTGTATCGGCTACAGCGGGTACCCTTGCAGCGTGGGCAGATCGGCCCCTGGGGAAGAATCGCGTTTTCCTTCTGATGGTAGGGCGCCCAGCGGTCGGGCGTGGCCCCCAGGAAGGGGCTGTAGAGGCCGACCACTCTCGTCCCGAGAGCGTCGGCCAAGTGGAGGGGACCGGTGGAGTTGCTCACCAGGATGTCCGCCTGTTCGAGGAGCGCTGCGAGTCGGACGAGGTCCAGGCGGCCCGCCAGATCCAGAGCGCCACGAGGAGCGGCGGACCGGACGATTTCGGCGAGGGGCTTCTCCTGGGAGGACCCCGTCACGAGAACAGGGAATCCTGCTCGGGTGAGCAGGCGGGCCAGCTCGGCGAAACGGTCCGGCGGCCAGGCGAGCGAAGATCCACCGGACCCGGGATGAAGCACTACCACGGGACGGCTCTTGTCCCATCCTGCCTCGCGAAGCATTCGTTGGACTTCGAGCCTGGCTGGATCCGGCACTTCGATTCCGGTTTCGACCCCGGCCGTGGGGACGCCAGCTCCTTCGAGCAGAAGGAGATTCAGATCTCTCTCGTGAAGGCCCGAAGAGGCGCGGTGGAGGGCGATTCTGCGGTTGAACAGAAAGGCGTAGAAGCGGTACCGGGTCCCGATCCGGACCGGGATGCGGGCCAGGAACGCGGCCAGGGCCAGGCGGGGACAAGGGTGGAGGTGAAAGACCGCGTCGTAGCCGGAGCGCTTGAGCCTGGCCACGAGCGCGGGGAGGCCCCGCAGGCCTGGAAGGTCGTCCGTCTCCACCCGGCGAACCGAGCGCTGGAGCCGGGCCAGGGGCGCCGCGTAAGGGCGGACGAGCAGGTCCACGGCGGCCGAGGGATACGCGCGGCGCAAGGCCTCGACGGCCGGCAGGGAGAGCACCACGTCGCCCAGCCGGTCGGTTCTGGCGACGAGAAGCCTTTGGGGAGAGCCGAGGCCCGTCCGGACTGCTGTCCGGCTTCGCATGATTTGCCGGGTTTTCTCAGGGGAGATAAACTGGCTCTGCGTCGCAGGGTCGACCCGTTCGGGTTCACGAAACTCGGAGGCCATGGGGCCGAGCCCCTGTGGGACGGTGTTGACATGGGCAAACTGTCCGTTGTCGTCGTATCCTACAACGAGGAGGCGAATCTCGGCAAATGCCTTTCGTCGGTTTCCTGGGCGGACGAGATCGTGGTGGTGGACTCCTTCTCCCAGGACCGAACCGTCGAGATCGCCCGGCGGTTCACGGACCGGGTTTTCCAGCATCCCTGGCTCGGGTACGGGAAGCAGAAAAACCTGGCCCTCGATCGCGCGACCTTCCCCTGGGTGTTGAGCCTGGACGCCGACGAGGTGGTCAGTCCGGAACTGGCCCAAGAGATCCGGTCCGTTCTCGGAGGAGAAATTCAGGTGTCGGGCTTTGCCCTGCCTCGGATGACATGGTACCTCGGCCGGTTCCTGCGCCACTGCTGGTATCCGGACTACAAGGTTCGGCTCTTTCGAAAGGACCGGGCGCGCTGGAAGGAGCAAGATGTCCATGAGACGGTGCTTCTGGACGGGCCCTGCGGAAGGCTGAGGCACCCGCTGTTCCATTACTCGTTTCGGAGCGTGCATGCCCACCTCGAAGCGCTCCAGCGTTACACATCCTTGAGCGCACGACAGGACCGGCTCCAAGGGAGGCGCTTCCCCATGCATCGGCTGCTCGGAAGCCCCTGGGTCATGTTCCTGAAGCTTTACGTGCTCAAGAGGGGCTTCCTGGACGGCGTGCCCGGGCTGATCGCCTCTGTTCTTTCGGCGTTCCACGAATTCGTCAAGTACGCCAAATTGTATGAGCTGCACCAGGTGGACAGCGGAGCCAATGAGGATCGCCATTGACGCCACCTCGGCCGCGGTGCCCCATCGGACCGGGATCGCCCGGTACATCCAGAGCCTGATCGAGCACGTAAAGGAGATCGATCAGGAGAATGAATACTGGGTCTGCTATCGCCTCTCACGCCTCAAGGCGTTCAGGCATTTTTACCGGCCTGCCGCGAAGAACACACGGGTGCGGATCTTCCAGGAACCTTTTCCCCCGGGCCGGGGCATCGATGTGTTCCACGGGCCGGACGCGCGCCTGCCCAGTTTTTCGGGTCCAAGGATGGTGGCGACGGTGCACGATTTGCTGGTTCTGTTTTCTGAAGGGTTCGCGGGTGAGAAGTTCCGAAGCACCACGATCTCCCGGTATCGGGACATCGCCAGACGGGCGCGCCGGATTGTTTGCGTGTCGGAGTCCACTCGAAGAGATTTCCTTCGCTTCTTCCCGGAGGCGGAACCGAGAATGTGCGTGATTCCGGAAGGCGTGGACAGTCGGTTTTCCCCCAGGGCGGCCCATGAGGTGTCGAGAGTACGGAGGAAGTATGACATGGGCCCGGACTACGTGCTTTACGTCGGCAATCTGTCCAGAAGAAAAAACGTCGTGCGGATGATCGAGGCCTTTCGCCAGGCCCTGCGGGCCGTCGGCGGAGGTCTTCAGTTTGTCCTGGCGGGTAAGCTCTGCGCCGGGGACGAGGAGGTGGTGGAGTGCGTTCGGTCGAACCGCGGCGATGATCGAATCCGGTTCCTTGGATACGTGGCCGACGAGGATCTGCCGGCCCTTTATTCCGGGGCCAGGTTGTTCTTCTTCGCCACTCTGTATGAAGGGTTCGGGCTTCCCATTTTGGAAGCCCTGGCCTGCGGCACACCGGTTCTCACATCGAATGTCTCCGCGTCGGCCGAGATAGCGGCAGAGGTTACAACGAAGGTGAATCCGCTCAGCCCCGAGGAAATGGCGGCAGCTCTGGTCGATCTTCTCAGCCGGGCGGACACGGCCGCGGACAAGGCGGCCAGGCAGGAGGCCGCCCGCCGGTACGGATGGCGAAAGACGGCAGAGAGGATGCTGAGAGAAGTCTACCTGCCGATTCTAACGGCCTGAAGCGCCGGGACAGGGCCTGCTCGGCCTACGCCCTCAGACTCCTCGGGGCAAAGGGGGCGGGGCGTGTTCCCTCCGCAACCACGGGGCGCTACTGGGTTGAGAACCGGCCCCAACGTCCGGAACGCTGCATGTACAGGCTACCGGCCTCGGGGCGCCGCAAGAACGGACCGGTACAGCCGTTCATACGAGGTCACCATCTGGCGGGCGTGAAATTCTCGGGCCGTGCGGCTTGCGCCTGCTTCGCCCATCTTCGTTCTGAGCTCTTCGTCCTCGAAGAGCCTGAACAGAGCCTCCGCAAGCGCCTTGGGGTCTTCTGGGGGGACGAGAAAGCCTGTTTCGCCGTGGCGGACCACCTCCCGCAATCCTCCTACCGAACTGGCTACGACCGCCCGGCCGGCCGCCATGGCCTCGAGGGCCGCAACGCCGAGCCCTTCCAGGCGGGACGGGAGGACGACGGCGTCACAGGCGGCCAGAAGATCGGCCTTGTCCGGCCGGTGCCCGAGGAAGCGGACGCGATCCGTGAGCCCGAGTTCTTCGGCCTGTCGTTCAAGAGCGGTCCGCTCAGGTCCTTCCCCGGCGACCCACAGGAAGGGCTGAAACCCTCTGGCGCGAAGATGGGCCAGGCTGGTCAGCAAGACGTCGATTCCTTTCCGGCGTGCCAGGACCGCCAGAGTGAGCAGGACCGGTTCGCGAGGACCCGCGCCGAGCAGAGCCCGGAGTTCGGACCGGCTGCGAGCAGGGGCGAGACGGGTCGGATCGATGGAGCTGCGGATGATCTGGATTTTCTCCCGGGGAACACCCCCCGAGATCAGTCTGTCTGCAACGGCGTCGGAAATCGCCGCCACGCCCTGGACGAGGTGCCGGTAAACCAGCCGGGTTTGAATTCCTCTTCGAACGGGCCGGTCCATTCTGCGGGTCGTCACCGCCGGAATGCCGGCGAGACGCGAGGCGATGCCGCCGAGCCACGTGGCCCGGCCTGTGTGAAGATGGACAATGTCGGGCCGAAGGCGTCTAAGAGTTCGAAAAAGAGAGACGACCGCAGCCAGGTCCACATCGTTGCGCATGCCGACCTCCCGGCAGGGAATGCCGATGGCATGAGCCTCGACGGCGCATCGGGACCGGGGCGGGCACAAGAGGACGTTTTGGTGCCCCCGGGCGCGCAACCCCTCGATGAGAAGAAAGACCTGCACTTCTCCTCCGGAAAAGGCGCTCTCGGCGTCGATGTGGGCGACGCAGAGAGCGGCCATCGTGTCAGCGGACATTCTCGCCGGCGCTCCTTAGGAGGGGGTTCGACCTTTTTTCAGGGAAGCGCGGTGGGTGCCTCGTCCCTCCCAGGCGACAGAATAGGGAAAAGGGGCGGCTCTGTCGAGGCGGAGGGGGGCCCGCTTGCTGGCTCCAGAGCTTGACTTGATCGGTTCAGGTGCCTGTGGTAACGGTGAAGCAGCACCTCGGGCGGTCCGCACGGACGCGAAGCACGATGAATGTGGGTGAAAGGGGGTCATGAAGCGCCTACTGGATCTATACCTCCTGCGGGAACTCCTCCCGCCCTTCGGCTTGGGGCTTCTGGTCTTCACGTTCGTGCTTCTCATGGACAAGATCATGCGGATCGTGGACTGGATCGTCCAGAAGGGCCTGCCCCTTTCCGACGTGGCCAAGATCTTCGGATGTTTGCTGCCGAATTTCCTCGTTCTCACCCTGCCCACCGCTCTCTTGCTGGGCGTTCTCCTGGCCTTCAGCCGGCTTCAGGGCGACAATGAACTCGATGCCCTGAAAGCCTGCGGCGTGAGCCTCTACCGGCTTCTTCCCCCGGTGTTTTCCCTCGGCGTTGTGGTTTTCGCCCTCTGTCTGTTTCTGACGTCGTGGGCCGCGCCTCGCTCCATGGGTGCCTTTCAGCAGCTCGTTTTTTCGGTGGCGGGGAAGAACCTGTTTCTGGGGTTGAAGGAAAGGGTGTTTTTCGATGAATTTCCGGGCTTCGTGCTCTATGTCGAGCATCTGAACCCCGACAGGGGGGAGTTGGAAGGGGTTTTCCTCGCCGACGAGAATTTCCCTGAAGGCGCCATGTACTATCTGGCCAAACGGGGCCGGATGTACGGCGATCCCGACACGGGCATGCTTACGCTCGAATTGGAGCAGGGAACGTTGCACAGGAGCGTCGCGGACCGGGACCTGTATCAGATCGCGACTTTCGACACATACAGGGTGCGCTTGGACGTGGCGGCCCTGCTCGCGCCTCGGGAGGAACGATCGAAAAAAGTGGAGGAACTCACTCTGGCCGAACTACGAGACGAAGCCCGCAGACGGGCCCGGTCCGGGCAGGACGCCTCCAAATACTGGATTTCCTACCATCAGCGTTTAGCCCTTCCTTTTGGGTCGATCGTCTTCTGCGTGCTTGGGATTCCTCTGGCTCTGGTTTCGCCTCGGGCGGCGAAGTACACGGGCTTCACCTTGAGCATCGCGGTGGTGCTGGCATACTTCGTTCTGCTCAAAGGGGGCAGTGGCCTGGTCCGGGCGGTGGGCGTTCCGGCGAGCCTGGGCGCCTGGCTGCCGAATCTGATCCTGGGGGGGCTGGGCGTGTATCTGCTCTGGCGGAAGTCGGAGGAAAAGCCCTTTCGATGGCTTGAAGGGTGGGAGGACCGGCTTGTGGAGTTGCAGGAGCGGGCGGCGCGAAAGCTGTTCCGGCGCGACCGCTCACGACCAGAGGCGAAGGAGTAGGGGTTGTCGGTCCTGACGCGGTACCTGAGTCGAGAGTTCTCCCGTCTTTTTCTTTTGTGCCTGGGAGGGGGGGCGGTCCTGTACCTGGTGGTGGACCTGTTCGACCACATCGATCAGTTTCTCCGCCATGACGCCACGGCCGGCGAGATCGCGCTCTATCTTCTCTACAAGATTCCGCTGATCCTCTACCAGATCACGCCCGCCGTGATGCTGACGAGCGTTCTGCTCACGCTGGGCCTCATGGCACGCAAGAACGAGATCATCGCGTTCCGGACGAGCGGAATCCCGGTATGGAGAATCGCCGCACCCCTGTTGTGGGTTTCTCTCGCCATAAGCGTGGGGGCCTTTTTCCTGAACGAGATTGTCGTGCCCCCGACCTTCCAAAAGTCCGAGTACGTTCGCAGGGTGCTCATCAAAGGCAAGACGCCTGCAGGACTGGCGGTCCGGAACCGAATCTGGTTCAAGGGCGAGGAGGGGATCTTCAACATCGCCTCTTTCCTGCCGGCCCGGCACGAGATGCAGGGGGTTACTTTGCTTCAGATCGAGAAGCCTTTTCACCTGACCCGCCGGCTGGACGCGGCCAGGGGGCGGTGGGAGGCGGGGAAATGGACCTTCTTCGACGTGGTCGAGAGGTCCTTCGGGCCTGAGGGCGAGATGACGGTGCAGCGGTTTGCCGAGAAGCAAATCGACCTGGACGAATCACCGGAGGACTTCCACGAGATCGTAAAAGAGGCCGAGGCCATGCCTTTCTCGGACTTGAGAAGATACGTGAGGAAAATCGAGTCCGAGGGATACGATCCCACACCCTACCGCGTGGAGCTCCACAAGAAGATCGCTTTTCCCGTGCTCAATCTCATCACTGTCTTTCTGGGGATTCCCTTCGCAATGCGCCTGCCGCGCCACGGCGGCATGGCGGTCGGGATCGGGGCGAGCCTGGGGATCGGTTTTCTCTATTGGGTGCTTTTCGCCATCACGCTCTCGGTGGGCCAGATGGGCCTTCTGCCCCCGTTCGTGGCGGCCTGGGCGGCCAACGTGCTTTTTGCCGGCCTGGGAGTCTTTCTGTTGCTCCGCGTCGAGGAGAAGGCGGTGTTCTGAGAAAAAGTTGTCCCGCCTCCTTTGCCTTCGTTGTACAATTCTTCAGCGCCTGGGAAGGTACCGTTCCATCATCCTGGCCAAGGCAGGCAGGGAGCCCACGACTTCCCTGTGAGCCCGGGGCCGGAGCTTTTCGTAGGCGCTGCGCAGAGTCCGCTCTCGTGTTCTCGCCACTTTGGCGTCGGTCACTTCCAGAAGCTCGTGGGCAATGGTTTCGTACTGGGGGCGGAGGAAAGCCTCCCAAGAGCCCGGATCCTTCCCTTGGCTATACGCGAGGTAATGGGGTTCGAGTTTTTCCACGAACTCGGGAAGGAGCGTTTCAACGGCCTTGCGCAAAATCCGACCGTTCTGGACGCCTTTGAGGACCTTGTAAGTTCCTTTGATGGCCATGCCGGTCAGCCCGGATTTCTTGGAGACCTCCTCGTCCAGAACTTTCAGACAGTCCTCGACGATGCGGGGATAGACCTGGGGGTCCTGGAGAATCTCTTTGAGGCTCTTCATGGCCGTTTCCTCTCCTTTCCCTTCTCCTCTCCCGACGTTCCGCGTTTTGTTTCTCCTGGAGTGCGATGGCTGGGATCCAGCCCTTCCCACCCTCGAATCCGCACCGGATGGTTTCCTTCGCCGCTTCCAGACGACGGCTCTTCCCCGGTCTCCGAAGGGCCGTCCGGTTCGGAGACAAGCAGGTAGGTAACGAAGCCGCTTTCGGCCGCGGCTTGCGCGAAGGCGCGGTCTGCGGTTACCAGATAGGCCGGCTTCCGTCGGTTCTTCCAGAGGGACTGCAGGACCCGCACCTGCGCGGCCGAGGGAGGCGTCTGCTGTGGAAGCCCCGGACCTGGGCCGAGGGCAAGGACAGGGCCGTCGGGGAACCCTTGATCTTTGATCCACCTGCGCACCGAGGGGTATTCGGATCGAGGTGCCCGGGTAAAGTAGGCCAGGTCAAAGGCCGGGCAGAGGCGGTTGAGCGTTTCCCGAGAACCCGGCAGTTCGTCCCCTCGTCCCCAGGATGGGAGGATCGAGGATGGCCCGGCCGGTTGTCGGAGGAGGCCGCCTTCCACGCACACGAAAAAGGGCGGCCGGGTGTTGTTCCAAACAAAGATCCGTCCAGTGTCAGGCTCGGCTTTGAAGCGAGGGTTTTCGACGAGTTCGACTCGAATCCTGACAAGGCCGGAGGAGGGCGCTCGCAGGGCCGTTCTGGCCATGCCCGACGGATCCGTCAGCTTGCGGGCGAGGGGGGAACCCGACGGATCCAGAAAAAGCAGCGTCTCTCCCTGGATCCCGCCCGAGATCAGCCCAAGGATGCCCTTTCGAAGCAAGATGGCCTCGGCGAATGTTTCCTCCCCAGGCCCGGCCGTCCGGTCCGGGACGAAGAGGATGGCCTGGCTTTGGCCCGCCACGGCTGGGGTCGAGGAACCGAGACAGAGTCCCAGCAAAAGAACAACCGGAATCGCCCGCCGGTGTGCTCTCGGACGATCCGGTCGATTCCTTGCAGAGGCGGATCGCCACATCAGCCGTACAGAGCGCGGGATACTTCGGCCAGCCCAAGGGCATCGAGCCGGGCCTTCGTGGGCAACCCGGTTCCCTCGTCCCAGCCCATGGCGCGGCAGAAATCCCTGTTGAGCCTTTGCCGATCGAGGCTGACGCCTTTCAGGGGACCGTACGCAAGAGGAGGATGGCCGGCGGCCCTGGGATTCATGGAGAAATCCTGAATCGGCTTGAGCCCCTCGCGCCCGTTGAACCCCTGGCGCACGGCCTGGATTCGCTCGCCGATCTCGAGATAATCCCGGGGCGCGAAGGTCCAGCCCGTGGCGGCGTTCGCGTATTCAAAAAGCGGGAGCCGCGCGGACAGGTAGAGACCGAATAGACAGGCTCCAAGCCCGTTGGCGGCTTGGACGTACTTGCTTCCGGCCGCCATAAGCACTTCCTTGCCGGCGGGATTGTATTTCTCCCGGATCCGGTAAAACTGGGGCGGTTTGGGCAGGCCCGGGAAGATCTTGTGCATGGCGAACAGTTCGGTCCATTGGTAGCAGACGTTCGTATGACGTCCGGGAGTGGGTTCGAGCTCGTAAGCCACAAGAAGTCCGGGGTCGAACCGGGCGTCGTGCATGGGCAGTTCCTGGCCTCCCGCATGCATGGCGAACCGTTCGCTGCCCTTTCCGATCCTCCGGGAAGCCTCCTTCACGCCGTCGGCCAGCACGTCGCCGATGCCCTCCCGATCGATCATTTTCTGGACCAGCCGGACCACGCCGGCAGCGTTGCCCCAGCTCAAGTCGATGCCGTCCAGATCCTGGCGGCTCAGGATGCCGTTTTCGTAACACTCCATTGCGAAGGCCACGGTAACGCCGGCCGAGATGGTGTCCATGCCCGCACGATTGAGCATGTCGTTGATCTTGAAAATGGCATCGAGATCGTTGTTGAGGATCAGGGCCCCGAAGGAACAACAGGTTTCGTATTCGGGCTTGTGGGTTTCTTCGAGCGGGTAGGGGCCCGACTCCACTCGGCAAAGGCCGCCACAGCCCATGGGGCAGCTGAAACAATGGTACTTGCGGACCTGTCGGGCTATGATGCGCTTTGGGTCCAGGTTTCCCGAGTGGGTCTGGATGGGGAAGTCCCGATAGCCGGCTCCCTTCCAGTTCTTGACAGGAGAGTCCCCGCTTTCGGACGAGAGAACGTTGGTGACGATCGTGCCGAACTGACGGAAGGCCATCTTCGCAAGGGCTCCGTCCTGGGCCATGCCCACAGGAGATACCCGGAAGAACCTGCCCATGAGGGAAAAGAAGCCCGAAGGCACGCGCCGCTCGAAGGATTCGCCCGCCTTGAACCATTTCATGAAGGTCTCGTTGAGGTCTTTGATCCTCTCCGGGTCGTGCACCTCGATGGGTTCCTTGCCGGCCAAGACGACCGCCTTCAGGCGTTTGGACCCCATCACGGCACCGAGTCCGGAGCGCGCCGCAATTCTTCCACGGTCGTGAACAACCCCAGAGATCTTGCTTCCCCTTTCGCCGGCTTGGCCGATCACGGCGACTCGCACCCGTTTGCCGCCGTGCTCTTCGATGAGAAGTCGTTCCGCCTCCACGGCGTCCTTGCCCCAGAGGTGGGCAGCGTCCGTGATTTCGGCCTTGCCGTCGAGAATGCGCAGGCAGACCGGTTTCGGGCTCACGCCCCGGACAAAGATCGCGTCATAGCCTGACCGCTTGATCGCCGGGGAGAAGGCTCCGCCGCAGTTGGCCTCCCCGTAGCCTCCGGTGAGCGGGGACTTGGCGACCACCATCCACCTGCCCGTCATGAATGCACCGGTTCCGGTGAGTAGGCCCGAGGCGAATCCCAGGACGTTCTCTGACCCCAGCGGATCGGCTCCTGGCGGAATGGTATCAAACAGAACCTTGGCGGCCAGCCCGGCGCCCGACAGGAATCTCTTGTACACTTCCGGAGCGATCTGTTCTTCTCGGATCGATCCGCTCGAAAGGTCAACGTGAAGCACCTTTCCCATGTATCCATTTCCCATGGACCCCCTCCTTTTTCCTCGAAAGGACGAGCTAGAGATACGAAAAATGAAACCGGTTCGAGAAAATTGTAACCCGTCCGGCGCGGTCCGGGCGAAAAGTGTCCGTCTCTCGTCTCGACAAGGTCCGGATCATCGGGACCGGGGAAGTGCCCTATGTAATCACACAGGCTTCGCCGGGGTCAAACCACTTGCGATACCGGCTTTTCTGAGCTTGCCGTTCCATCCGACCCGCGGCGGGGAAGCGGAGCTTGCTGCCTGGTATGCAGATTGCTTGAGCCTTAGGGCAAGCAAGATGGAAGTCGACGCGGGAAGGCCTCAAGCGCATGGAGTTCTTAAGCGAGATGGAACTGACCATTCCCCTGGGCCAGATGGTGCTCTTCATCGGCCTGATCACCTTCTGCCTCCTTTTCGGCAGGTTCAAGCTCGGGCTTTCCGTAACGTTCTGCTTCGTTTTTTACTGGGGCTTTATTTACAACAAGGATGTCTTCTTCTCGGACCTGGAGCTTTCCAGCCCGTATCTTCTGTTTTACTTCTTCAGCGGCTTCCTCCTGATCCTGTTCGCCTTGGTCGCCTTCATGACAGAAGACTAACCCGTCCAGGCATGAGGACGGCGGCCCCAGGCGGCTTCAGAGAACCTGCACAGGATCCACATCCACTTCCAGCCCTACGTTTCGAGCCGAAAGGACAGGCCTTGCCCGGCAGACCAGCTCCCGGGTGAATTCAATGAGCCCGCGGGCGTCCGAACTTTTCAGGAAGAGGTGGTAGCGAAAACGGCCCCGAAGGCGGGACAGGGGCGCCTGAGAGGGCCCGAGGACCTCGACAGGCTGGGATGTCCAGGCCTGCTTTGGCGGCATGGATCTCGCCAGGGAACCGACCTGGGCAGCGGCCTCCCGGGTCGTCTCCTGGTCTGGTCCGCTCACACGGATGTTCACCATGCGGCAGAAAGGCGGATAGGACAGGGCCTTTCGAAACGCAAGCTCCTGCTCGAAAAACATTCTGTAATCTTGTGCCAGTAGGGCCTTCAGGCAAAAGTGATCCGGGTGGCGGGTCTGCACCACCACATGCCCTGGCCAGGGGCCTCGGCCAGCCCTGCCCGCCACCTGCAGAAGGAGCTGAAAGGTCCTTTCCGAAGCCCTGAAATCGGGGAGATCCAAAGACACGTCCGCGAGGATCACCCCAACGAGGGTGACCTCGGGCACGTCGTGCCCCTTGGCGATCATCTGGGTGCCCACGAGAATGTCGAGCTCTTCGGAGCGGAACCTTCTGAGGATCTCCTCGTGGGAGCCCTTCCTGCGGGTCGAGTCCCGGTCCATGCGGCCGACACGGGCATCCGGGAACAGATGCTGGATCTCCTCTTCGACTTTTTCCGTCCCGTGCCCGAGCGGACGGATCCGGCCGGTTTTGCACTGGGGGCATCGGTCCGGCACCTGCTTGTCGAACTCGCAGTAATGGCACGAAAGCGTTCTCCGGTCCAGATGATAGGTGAGCGTGACGCTGCACCTGGGACAACGGAACAGATGGCCGCAGTCGCGGCAGACCACAGTTTGGGCGTATCCTCGCCGATTGAGAAACAGCAGGCTCTTCTTGCCTTCGGCCAGGGTCCGCGCCAAGGCTCGTTCCAAGGGCAGGGAGAGAGACGAACCTGGGCTTCTGCGCACAGCCCGGTCTTTCAGGTCCACAAGCTGGATCTCGGGGGAAGGCCTCTTTTCGACGCGTTCCCGGAGTTCGATGAGGATGTTCTTGCCGCAGAGAGCGTTGTAGTAGGATTCGAGGGAGGGGGTCGCTGAACCCAGAATGACCAGGGCTTGCTCCAGTTTCCCCCGCACAAGGGCCAGGTCCCTGCCGTTGTATCGGACCCTGTCCTGCTGCTTGTACGAGGGATCGTGCTCCTCATCCACCACGACCACGCCCAGGTTTTGGAACGGTGCGAACACAGCCGATCTGGCTCCAATGGCGATCTTGATCTGCCCCTTTCGAATCTTCCACCAGAAGTCCAGACGCTCGCTTTCGGCCAGCCCGGAGTGGAGGACGGCCAGTTGGGCGCGGAAGCGCGAGGCAAACCGGGCCACGGTTTGGGGGGTCAGGCCGATCTCGGGCACCAGGACAAGAGCGTCTCGGCCGGCCTGGAGGGTTCGCTCGATGACCCTGAGATAGACTTCGGTCTTTCCACTTCCCGTGACCCCGTGCAGCAGGAAGGCCTCGAAGCCCGGCCTTGCCTGCCGTTGGAGAATCTGTCGGACGGCCTTTTCCTGCTCTCGGGTGAGCTTCGGCTTGGACTCCTCGGATGCGACAAGACCGCGCGGCCCGATCGCTCCAAAGGGCAAGGAGCCTGCGCGCAAGAATCCCCGCTCGAGCAGGCTCGAGAGGTGCTTTGCAGCCCCGGGGTGGTCTTTTTCCACTTCTGACCTTGGGCAAGGCCCGTGGGCAAGGAGACGGCGACAGACTCTGGCTTCCTCGGGATCGAGGAGCCCGAGAAGGTCCTCTGCGGAGGGCCCGTCCAGTTCCGGAGAGAACCAAATGAAGGAATCCTGGGCCTCGAGCGGTTTCTGCTTCCCCCTGAAAACCTGACAGAACTCCGCGAACCCTTTGCTCTCCAGGGATCGGACCCATCTCATGGAAAACCCGGGCGTGGTCTTCCGGAGCGTTTTTAGAGGGGTTTTGCCGCTGCGTCTGAGGGTCTCGAGAATCCTATGCTCCTGGCGGGTCAAGAAACTCCCTTTCTTCAAAGCCCACAAGCCGAGGGGGAGGATCCTCAAGGCCTCGTAACTTCGAACATGAAAAGGAGAGGGTAGAGCCGTGCGCAGGACTTCGCCCAAGGGACTGAGGTAATACCGGCTGATCCACTGATAGAAGGCAAGCTCTCTGGGACCGAACAGGGGCTGTTCGTCAAGCCGTTCCAGAACCTCCTTTAGGACAAGGTCGGACTGGGTTCCGGCATCGGCTTTGGCCCCGGCTCGAGGGGCGACCACATAGCCTGCGACGTTTCTTTTGCCGAGGGGAACCAGAACCCTCTGGCCGACATGGGGCGGGCCACCCAGCCGTTCCGGCCAGAGGTAGGTGAGCGAATGCTCCAACGGGAGGGGGACGCAAATCTCTACAAGGTGGGCGGATAGGGTCATGGGCACACGGACCAAACGTCCGGCAGCCTTTCGACGAGGAGGACGATCCAGAGCCGGACGCGGATGCCCGGTGGGTCTCCGCGTCCCGGCCTAGGAAATCCCCTGTGGTGGAGATGAGCGGATTCGAACCGCCGACCCCCACGTTGCGAACGTGGTGCTCTCCCAGCTGAGCTACATCCCCGCAAGAAGGCCGTCTTCGAAGTGTATATATCAGGAATCGGAAAAACACAAGGCCAGCGCGAAACGGCGGCAAGGCAAGAAAGGTGCCGCACGGCTTCGAACGCCTTTTGAGTCTCGCCGCATCCGATCGAAAGGCCCTTCAAGTACCTGCCAGCTTCTCCCTCCGCTCTTGGAGGCGCTTGCAGTCAACGCAGAGGGTTGCCACAGGTCTGGCCATGAGGCGGCTCTCGGAGATTTCTCCTCCGCATTGTTCGCAGATGCCGAACGTACCCTCGTCGATTCGGTTGAGAGCTTCCCGGATCTTGAGGATGAGTTTTCGTTCTCGATCGCGGATTCGGAGGAGAAAATTTCGGTCTGCTTCGAGGGCGGCTCGGTCCGTGGGGTCCGGGAAAAGCGCCTTTTCGTGGGTCATGCCGTTGAGCGTGACAGAGGCGTCCTGGATCAACCTCTCGAGTTCTTGGTGAAGGCGCTTTCGGAACTTTTCCTGTTTTCTCTTGTTCATGGAAATTCCCCGGAGCCTCGCGTCCGGCTATAAGAAGAACATTTATTATAACCCCCTTAGGGCCTTCTGTAAAGAACTCGCCAAATGGCTTTGCGTTGACACCCCTTCAAGGACGCCGATACACTGAATGAGGGGCCTTTTTCAACAAACGCTCGGGTACGTCTCACCGCTCGCGGCCACGGAGGTGCCTTGTGTCGCGTCGTCGCAGGGCCGTTGTCTGCCTGGGTGTGGCCTGGGTCTTTCTGGCCTGCCCTTTTCTGCTCGGATGCAGGCCTAGCTGCTGGCTCAAGGAGAGAGCGAACGGAGAGATCAGAGGGGAGACTCCGGCATCCACCGGTCCTGGATCCGATAGGGTCGAATCCCTTCTTCCCGCAGTTTCATCTCTCGGCTGGAGGCCTTCCGAGCAGATCCAGGTTGCCAAAGACGTGGAGGGCATGACCGAATTCGTGGACGGCGCCGCGGAGATTCTCTGGGAGAAAGGTGTCCGGAAGCTGGCCCTACAGTCTTACGTTGGGCCCGGCACAGGCAATTCGGCGGAGGCCTTTCGGTACGAGTTCGTCGCCCAGGAACTCGCCCGGGGTTTCTGGGAAGAGAATTGTCCAGGGTCGGCCGGGGAGGTTCAGGAAGGCCGCAACAGCCCGCATTCCTGTGAGAGATCCGATCCGGCCCTGTCCCAGGCATTCTTCTGGACAGGCGGGGTCGTCCTGGAAGTGAGACTTTATGGGGATCGGGCCAGCCGAGAGGCTTTGCTGCGCCTGCTTGCCTCGAAATTCGACGGCCCACCCGGTCTTGTGGGCGGTAAAGGGAGCTTGTCTCCATGAACAGGTTCTCGAGACGGGAGCTGCTGAAGGGTTCGCTTGCACTCTGTGTCCCGGCTTTGCTTCCTGGTGCGGTTTTCAGTCGGCAGGCCAGGGCGGAGGGAGGCCGGCCGCTCGTTGTCGAAGTCCATGGTTCCCCTGAAGCCGCGCTGGAGATCCTGCTGAGAGAACTGGGGGGGATCGAGCGCTTCGTAAAAAAAGGAAGCACGGTTCTCCTCAAGCCCAACATGAGCTTTCCAAACCCCCCGGAGATGGCCACAACCACGGACCCTCGGATCGTGCGGGCCCTGGCCGAGAAATGTTTGAAAGCCGGGGCAAAGCGGGTCTTCGTTGCTGATCATCCCATGCGATCCGTGCCCCTGTGCCTCGAGAAGACGGGCATGCAGGAAGCTTGCGCCGGGTTGAAGGGCGTGCATCTTCTTGGCGCTTCCGAGGAGGGCATGTTTGAATCCGTCCCTCTGTCGGGCACTCGGGAACTCAAGGAGGTCCGGGTGCTTCGAGCTCTGCTTCAGTCCGATCTCCTTATCAACCTGCCCCGCATGAAGTCCCATGGGGCCACGACGGTCTCCTTGGGTACCAAGGGCACCATGGGGCTCATCTGGGACCGGAAGAGTTTTCACGGTCGGATGGATCTGGACCAGGCCATCGGCGATCTTAATACCGTCATCCGTGCGGCCCTCACCATTCTGGACGGGACGCGGGTTCTGACGGCAGGGGGCCCTCTCGGGCCCGGGCCGGTGGAAGAGTTGGGATGTCTGATCGGCGGGACAGACCCGGTCGCCGTGGACGCTGTGGGCGTGGGCAAGGCGAGATGGTACGGCAAGGTCATCTCTCCAGTTGAGGTCGGGCATCTGGTGGCTTGCCACGAAAGGGGACTGGGCGAGATCGATCTTGACCGGATCGAGCTGGTCTCCCGCGAGGTGCCTCCATCGTGAAGGGCGGCAGGTCTTCTCCAGGCGTTGCTCGTTCTTGGGCAGCAAGATTGAGAAGGCCTCTACAGGTCGCCTTCTTCCTCGCTTTCGTCCTCTTGTTCCTGGCCATGGCCCATCCGCTGCCGCCCGCTCTCCCGTACCGCCTCTTCTTGGACCTGGATCCCCTCGTGGCTCTCTTTTCGGCCTTCGGCACCCGCCATGCCCTCGCGCTTGCGGGCATTCTGCTGGTCGCCGCCCTGCTTTTTGGAAGGCTTTTCTGCGGCTACGTGTGTCCCTTCGGATTCCTGGTGGATCTGTTCGGCCCACGAACAAGGCTTGTTGTCCGGGCCGGGCAAGGGCGCGCCTCTGAAAGTGCTGCCAGCGAGGCCAGGCCGGCCGGATCCAAGGATGAGAGAGTGACAGACGTGGCCCCGCCTCTGCCGGGTTGGCTGGATTCAATCCCGTGGGCCGTGCTTGCGGTCTTTCTGCTGGGCTGGGCCCTGCGGAACGGACTTCCGGCTCTTCTGGATCCGCTGCCCCATCTTTTCCGCATGCTGGCCATCGTCGTGTTCCCCGCCGGTGTATGGGTCGCAAACTGCCTTCTCCATCTTTTTCGCCCTGTTGCGGAGCAGGTCGGCTGGTACGGGGTCGCTTATCTTGCTTTTGCTCAGCCGGGCGCCGCGGCCGGCCTGGCAAGCCTCGTCCTGTTTGCCGCCTTTCTGGGCCTGAACGGGATCGCGCCGCGCTTTTGGTGCCGTTTCCTTTGCCCTCTGGGCGTTCTGCTCGCGCTTCCGGCAAGGGTCTCCTGGTTCGGAAGGCGGGTGGCTCCCTCTTGCATAAAGTGCGGCCGATGCGTCTCAGCCTGCCCGATGGGTGCGGTGCCGGTCGAGCCGATTCAGACTCGTTTCACCCTTTGCGTGCATTGCCGTTCCTGTCAGGACGTCTGCCCGGTCGAGGCAATCTCGTTTTCCTTTGGGAACGGTCGCGCGCCGGCAAAGGGAAAGCTTCTCCAGAACCCGCGCAGGAGAGGGTTTCTTCTGGCGGCGGGGCTCGGGGGCTTGGCCCTCCTTTTGACAAGGCTCGACCCCCGTGTTATCAAGAAGTCCGACCGCCGGCTCCGGCCTCCGGGGGCGATCCCCGAGGCGGACTTCCTCGCGGCCTGCGTGCGCTGCGGGGCTTGTCTTCGGGTCTGCCCGACCCGCACGTTGCAGGCGTCAGGGGCCGAAGGAGGGCTGATCGCCTGGGGGACCCCGGTCCACCGGATGAGGACTGCCGGCTGCGAGCAGTCTTGTAACCTCTGCGGCAAGGTCTGTCCCACCGGAGCGATTCGCGACCTCCCGCTGATCGAGCGCCAGCACGCCAAGGTTGGCACCGCTGTCTTGGACAGGCAAGGGTGCGTGGCCTGGGCCGAGAACCGCCTCTGCCTGCTGTGCGACGAGGCCTGCCCCTACAATGCCATCGTGTTCGAGGTTGTCGAGGGGCACAAAAGGCCTGTCGTGGACGAGAGCCGGTGCAACGGGTGCGGAATGTGCGAGGCCGTCTGTCCTGTCGAGGGCGAGGCGGCCGTGGTCGTGTTCCCCGCCGGTGAAGTCAGGCTGAAGAGCGGGTCCTACCAAGAGGCCTTGGCCGAAAGACGCATTCACCTCGAACCCAGGCGAGACCGCTTTGGCCCGGAGCCGGTCAGCCCATCGGACACTGCGGGCTAGGGAGCCTGCGGAGGCAGCAGAGGAGCCCGGCATGGTCGAGGTTAGACCTTTTCGAGGAATCCGGTACAACCCGCGAAGGATCCAGGATCTTTCTCTGGTGACCTGCCCGCCCTACGACGTTATCGATCCGACCGAGCAGGATTTTTACCACTCCCTTCATCCATGGAACGCCATTCGCCTCGACCTTGGCAAGTCGTCGAAGGAGGACTCGGAGGGTGAGAACCGCTACAGCCGGGCCGCCCGGCTTTTGGATGAATGGCTTCGGGAGGGGATTCTGGTCGAGGAGAGGGAGGCGGGGTATTATCTTCTCGAGGAACAATTCCAGGAAGGGGAGGGTACGCTCGTCGTGCGCCGAGGACTCATCGCCCTGCTTCGCCTCGACGAGGGATCGGGCCAGAGGGGCGTGCGGCTCCACGAGGCCACCCATCCCGGCCCGAAGGAGGACCGTCTGGCCCTGATGAAGGCCACGGCCGCGAATCTGAGTCAGATTTTTGTTCTTTATCAGGATTCCTCAGGGGTCCTTCGAGAGATCCTGGAGACGCCTCCCCTGAACGGGGCTTGTGGGGAGGCTCTGGGCCGGGACGGAGTGAGGCGGCGGCTCTTTTTCCTGGGAGATCCCGGTACTCACAGACGAATCGAGTCCTTTTTTTCTGAAAGGGACCTCTTCATTGCCGACGGCCACCACAGGTACGAAACCGCTCTCGCCTATCGTGCGTGGCGCAGGGGGCTCGAGCCCGGAGCGAGCGGGCCCCGGCCCTGGGATTACGTCTTGGTCTACCTTACGGGAAGCGAAGACCCGGGGTTGCGGGTCTATCCCACTCACAGAATTCTCTGGGGTTACCCCCTTTGGGAGGCCCAGTCGTTCTTTTCCAGAGCTGAGAGATTCTTCGATATCCAGGCGATCCCTTGGCCGACGCCGGGCGACGTCGGCCGGGACGGCCGGGCCATGGCCGAGCAGACGAGGCAGGTAGGAGATGACGGAAGGCCGCGGATCCGTTGTTTCCTTCCAGGGCGGCGGGAAGGGTGGCAGTTTTTCCTGAGGACCGGCGCTGCGTCTTCTTCCGAGCTCTTTCCGGCCGATACGCATCCTCTGCTGCGTTCTTTGGACGTGGCTGTCCTTCACGAGGTTCTCCTGGGCAGGGTGCTCGGCATGAGCCGTCAGGACCAGGAGACAGGGGGATACCTGCGGTACGTGAAGGGGGAAGAGGCCGCTCTCGAGACTCTGGAAGCCGGCCCAGAGGCCCAGGTCGCCTTTCTTTTGGACCCTCCGCCGATCCGCTCCATTATGGAGCTGGCCTCTCAGGGCATCCGGATGCCGCAGAAAACCACCTTTTTCTACCCCAAGCTTCTCACGGGACTCGTTTTCCGCCGGATCTCGGCGGCCGGGGAAAGGGCGGGATGAAACGGGGACCGGGATCGGCCGATGATAAGCGTGCGGCCGGCGCCGACTCCTGTCGTATGGGCGGCGGGCTGGCCGACGAAACCCAAGCCGCTCTCGGGTATGCTCTGCGGAAGGAGGACGAGACTCTTGAACGCCTTCTCCTGAACCAGGGCTTTATTCTCCAGAAACGCCACGGGTATCGGTTTTCGATCGATGCGGTTCTTCTGGCGTATCTGGCCGCGCTCAGGCGAGCCCGGCCGCGCAGTCCGGGCCGGTTCGGGTACATGGACCTGGGATGCGGCTGCGGGATCGTGCCGATTCTTTTGGCCCGGCGGGAGCCCGGCCTGCATGGATACGGGGTGGAAATCCAGGAGAGCCTGGCCGACCTGGCCGAGCGCAACATGCGCCTCCACGGGTTGGAGGATCGAATTCGGATTCTCCACGAGGACCTCAAGAATCTTCCGAAGTCTTTCGCCTCCGGCTCGTTCGACTGGATGACCTGCAATCCCCCTTATCGACCCCTGGCCGCGGGCAGGGTCAATCCGGACCCTCAAAAGGCTCTCGCACGGCACGAAATCGCCGCCTCTCTGGCCGAGATCTGCGCCGTGATGGCCTACTTGCTGAGAGCCGGAGGAAAAGCCTTTCTCATTTATCCGGCGGCCCGCTCTGTCGAACTTCTCTCCCGCATGCGGCAACACGCCCTCGAGCCGAAATACCTGCGGCCGGTCTACCCGAGAGTCGGCGAAAGGGCCAAATGGGTTCTGGTTGAGGGTGTGCGCAGAGGCAGAGAATCCCTGCTGGTCGACATCCCGCTGTACCTGGAGGAAGAAACCGGAGGCTACACCGAGGAGGTCCGCAGGATGTTCCTTTGGCATTCCTGAGGGCTCAACGGGGGCGTGCTCAGGAGTCGGCCCCATCCCCGAGGCGGAAACGGATCCTTTGGATCAAAGGGTGGCCGATGGCGCTGTTGATCTTCTCTCGCAGGGTCTCCTCCTGCATCTGCAGATAGTGCATCCACGCCGAATGCTCCACTTCCACGATCATCGTGCCCTGGTCGAGGGCGACGGCCCGGGCTCTGCAGTGCCTGGACAGTTCAAGACCGACGACGGCTTCCCAGACTTGCAAGGCCGCGTGGGCCTGGCTTTGGCGGGCCATTTCGGGCTGTTCGAGGATGGCCTGGAGGATGGTTCCGATGTGCTCGGGTTTTCTCCCGGGCTCCCGGTCTTTCATGGCAGGCGTCCGTGAGTCTGAGGGGCGAACAGAATGTTTTTGGCTCCAGCGGCACCCGGCGCCGGCTAACGGGCCGTGACGTGGGCCGGAATGGTCAGGGTCTGGCCGATCTGAAGACGGTTCGGGTTTGCAAGGGCCGACCGGTTGGCTTCGTAAATCTTCACCCACTGCCGCGCGTCGCCATAGAACTTTGCGGCCAGCCAGTGGAGATCGTCTCCGCGCTGAACCTGGTACAGGAGCGGTTCTTTGACCTCGTATGCGCCCTCAGGCAGGCGCACCACGTTGCCTTTTTCGGTTTCAGTGATGGGGGAGGACCATGCCGGCCCGGCCAGGGACGACAGGAGAAGGAAAAGCGCCGCGAGCGATAACGTGGGGAAAAGGATTCGCAATCCCGTCTTGTGCATGTTCACCCTCCCAGGTTCTGGGAAACGCAGCAAGGACCGCCGAGCCCGGTTCCGGTTCCGCGGCCCGGCAGGCACTATTCGCAAGCAAGGGGCGTGCCACAGCGAGCCGGTGGCGCTGGCTCCTGAACGGAGCTGGTCAAAAGAAGGAGTTTGCCGTCTAGACCAGCCCCTGCCAGTGTAGGAGCGGAGGTCCAGATTCGTCAAGGCCGCTCCTTTGCACGGATTCCTCACCAACGATCGACGCGGATACGATCTCCTCGACTTTCCTTGACAAGCAAAGGAAGATTCCAGTACCGTGACCCGCCGGTTACAAAATGGAAACCGTCCAGCCCTTGGTTTTCAAGGCAGGAATTTCGGGTTCGGCCGGCCGCGCCGCAAGAACGATCTCCTGCGTCAGACCCAGAGAGCGACGAGAGATCCTCCGGGCCAACGCGTCACACCCCGAAAGCTCGATCGTCCCATGCCGGGATTCTTTTACGCCTTGGCCGCCGCCTTGTTTGCGTCAACGTCGGACGCCCTTTGCAAGAAGGCCCTTGAGCGGGACACTGCCCTCGTGATCGCCTGGGCGCGGTTCGCCGGCGCAGCGCCCTTTCTGCTGGCGACTTTGCTTTTTGTGGATCTTCCGGCCGTGGACCGGATGTTTTGGATTCTTCTGGCATGCCTTGTGCCGCTGGAGATTCTCGCCGTGTGGCTTTACATGCGTGCTCTGCAGGCCTCCCCCCTCTCGCTGACCGTGCCGTTTCTTGCGTTGACCCCGGTTTTCACGACGGTAACCTCCTTCGTTCTTCTAGGCGAACGGCCGGACGGGTCGGGTCTGGCCGGGATTTTTCTCATCGGGTTGGGCGCATACCTGCTCCATGTTCACCTGTCCCGTCAGGGGATCCTGGAACCTTTGAGGGCCGTATGGAAAGAGAAAGGTTCACGCCTGATGATCGGCGTTGCCCTGGTTTACAGCGTCACGTCGAACCTCGGGAAAATGGCCGTTCAGCATTCGAGTGCTTCTTTCATGGCCGCAGTCTACCTGCCGGTTCTTTCCGTCGCCTTTCTGCCTCTGTTGCGATGGGGGGGAGTCCGATTGGGGCAGATCCGGTCCGGATGGGCCCTGTTCCTTCTCATCGGAGCCAGTCAGGCCCTTATGGCGTTTTTTCACTTCCAGGCCATTTCCCTCATTCTGGTTTCATACATGATCTCCGTGAAACGGCTGAGCCTGGTCCTCAGCGTGGTTCTTGGATGGTTGTTTTTCCACGAGTCCCGCATCGGGCAAAGGCTTTTGGGCAGCCTCCTTATGCTGGCCGGGGTGGTGCTGATCCTTGTGTGAATTGAAAAGGGATCGGTGAAAGGGTATTGTAAGATCCTTCGGCCCCCCGAAGGCTGTGAACCGTTTGTGAGACCTTCATTCTCCGGTTGATCTTGAATGTCCGATTTTCTTTTTAACCCGGCCCGGCTGACCTTTCACGTCCCGGATCTTGTCTCGGGCCTTCTCCTGCGCGGCAAGAAGGGCGCTCCCCGGGGCCTTGTCGGCAACGGCGACTGCATTCTTCTCGACGGGGCTTTGGGCCTCGTGGGAATTGCGGACGGCACGGACCGAAGCCCCCAGGCTTCCCGTCGTTTCCTGGCGACCCTTGCGCGAGAAGGGGCGGCCCGGTGGGCCAGAGGGGGCCCTCCTCCCGGAGCTTCTGAGTTTCTCGATCTCGCCACAGCGGTTCTAGAACAGTTCGATTACAACGAGAGGACAACGTTTCTTTGCCTCGTTCCCCTTGAGCGGCGGCGGTTCCTCTTTCTCGCCGGGGGGGACAGCCTTCTTCTCCAAGTGGATCCCAGGCGGAACACGGTCTCTGTGTTGAACAAGCCCAACATGGGGTTTACGGGCAGGTCCCGAGAAATAGTGGATTTCGGCGGCCTGGAGGTGGGCGACGACGAGCTGTTGGTCTTGGCGACGGACGGGCTCTGGGACCTTCAAGGCGGCAGCGGCCAGGAGACCTTGGGGTTCCTGGCCGAAGCCCTGGGCACAGGCCCTCTCGAGGGCGCTCCCCGAAGATTGGTCGAAGAAAGGCATCCGGCGTTCTGTCCTGAGGCGGGGAAGCCTTACGACGATATGGCTCTTGTGTTGGTCCGTCCTTTTGAGAGGGGCGCCTTTCCCCACCGGGTTCTCCTGGGGGGGACGGATGACCGGATGGAAAGCCTTTATGAGAGGCGACTCAAGCGAAAGGCTTTGCCGGATACGGATCTGCCCCTGCCGGACGGCTCCCCTTCGTTCTGGATTTTGCCAGATGCCTTGGAGGATCTGCGCCTTTGATGCGCGGGTCTTCCGGGTGAAATGGGACGGTTTTGATCGATTTGCAAGTTTGGGACAGCTCGGAGCGAACTGCGCATGGAGGGAGCGGGATGATTCTGGAAAACTACCGCAAGGCTCACTTCCCCAAGACGGTTTTTCCGGAATTCAGAGTGGATCCGGAAAAATGCACCCATTGCGGCCGCTGCGTGGAATCCTGTCCCACCATGGGGCTCGTCATGGGAGAAGACGAGCTGCCCCGCCTGCGAGGCTACAAAGGAATCGAGAAGGCTTGCCTGGCCTGCCGGAACTGCGAGGCGGTCTGCCCTGCGGGCGCTTGCTCGATGGTGGGGACGTACCGGGTTCTCGAAGGCCGCTACCGGACTGTTTTGCCCGAGGGGGTGATGCCGCCGAGGCCCTTCGGGCCTGGGGATCAAACACCCTTCAAAGAACTCGCAGAGCGCCTTACGCCCGTGGAGCGGGTCATCCTTACACGGAGGAGCGTGCGTCTCTTTCAGGACAAGCCTGTGCCCAAGGAGATGATCTGGCGCGTTTTGGAAGCGGGCCGCTTTGCCCCAAGCGCCGGGAACTGCCAGCCCTGGAAGTTTGTCGTGATCACGGACCGGAACAGAATCCGGGAGATCGAAGCAGAATGCATGAAAGTCCTGCGCCGGTTTCGGGACGTGTACATGGGCGGCAAGAGATGGAACAGGAGCCTTTCCACTTTGCTGAGCTATCTCTACGTCAACAAGATGGACCAGCGCCCCATGACGGCCATCGAAAAAGCCGACCAGTGCGACAACGTCATTTACTGGAACGCTCCTGTGGTGATTTTTCTGCTTGTGGACAGCCGGGGGATCAGCAACCCGGACCTGGACGGAGGCATCTGCGCCCAGAACATGGTGCTGGCGGCCCATTCCATGGGGTTGGGCACCTGCTACATCGGGCTGACCATCGCTGCTCTGGATTACCTGCCGGCCCTGCGCAAGAAGCTCGGGATTGTGCCGCCCTGGAAAGCGCTCACTTCCCTGTGTCTCGGGTATCCAAAGGGCAAGATCGACAAGCCCGTGGAGCGGAACGCGGTGCCCGTGGAGTGGATCGAGTAGAAACCTGGGCGAGAGGGTCCTGAGGGGGCTGGCGACTTGTACACGCGGTCGCCATGAGGGCGCCCAGCACAAGAGATCCGTCTATGGGTCGTTTGTCGCGGCCGGGACTTTGAGTGCTTCCTACTCACTTGCACGAGCCCCCGACGGTGCGGCGGCGAGACGTGGGTTCGATACGCTCATGCGCCTGCTCCCGCGACGCTTCCATGAGGGTTGGCGAACCTAGAAGCTTCTCTTGGCGCGTCAAAAAGCATGACAGGGGAAGACAGGAGAAGCGCTTTTCCCTTAGACGAGCTCCGGGGAAAAGGATTTTCGGCAAGATGAAGGAAAAGGATTCAATCACCATTTTTTCTCACGACCTTTCTGGCAACTGCCTTGGTAGAGCCCTCGTTTTTGCCGATTGTCTAAAGTCGGATTATCGTGTCCGAATCGTCGGTCCTCTTAGACGGGGAAGAGAAATATGGAGAGTGGCTCGTGGTTACAACGATGAGGTGATCCATCCCGTAACGTTCCATAAAGCACCATTCCATACTTACACCCTGCGCGCGATGATGGATGGGCTTCGGTGCGAGTGGATCATTGCCGTGAAGCCGTACCCCTCTTCGTTTGGTGCGGCGCTGCTGGCGAAAAAACAGTACGGTGCGAAAGTCCTTCTGGATCTCGACGACGATGAAATCGCGCTATTGGCCTACCAGAAGAGTTTTGGGGAAAAATACTTCCACTTGAATCCGAATAAGCTGTTGGGGGTACAACGGCTATTGCAACAGATTGGCAAAGCGGACGCACTGACGACGGCGAGCCTGACGTTGAACCGACGATACGGGGGAGTGCTTTTTCCACATATGCGCGATCCAAATTTCTTCGACCTTGACGTTGATCGTGAAGAATTGCGGCCTCGTTTGGGCCTGCCAAGGGACAAGTTTGTTGTCTCCCACTTTGGCTCTTTTCGGTCATACAAGGGATTGGAGAAAGCTGTTGAAGCGGTGAGGATTTTGAACGACAGAGACGTGCTCCTTGTCTATACCGCTGAGGAGAACAAATTCCCAAGCTGCACGTTCGTCAAGCGCATTCCGGAGTTTCCTTTGCTGGAACTGCCGGCCATGTTAAGAGCGAGCGATTTTGCGCTGTTTCCTTCGATTCATCACCCTGCTGCTCTCGCTCAGCTGCCGGCCAAAATCATCGACGCGATGATGGCGGGAGTCCCGTTCCTGGCTTCCCGAAACGAGAATATCGCGCACGTTGTCCAGGATGAGGATCTGTTGTTCGATGTAGATGCAAAGCCCGAGGAGATTGCAGAAAGAATAGCTTACTTCAAGGCCCATCCTGATCTTCGACAGATGAAATCTCTTGCCCTCCGGACTAGGGCGACCACTGAGTTTACCTTGTCGGCGGGGCGCAGGGCGCTGCAGAAGATCTTCGGAAAGCACACCTCAGAGCCTGAGGGGTCGTAGAGAGGGCTTGGTGGCTTTGGGCGTGGTAAGGCCTGCGACAACAAAAGGGTAAGACCCTTCGGCTTTCTTGGTTCGGTGAAAGAACAATGCTGGGACGGATTCTTGAAGCTCAGTTGAAAAAATCTTCCAGAGAGTTTGATGGGGCTAGTGGGGCCCCTTACGCTATTATCGGCATGCATCTTTCTGGAACCAGTATGGTTGCCAGGGTTCTCCGACATGCAGGAGGGTATTTTGGCTATCGACTCGATCCGAATAGTGAAGCGATTGTCTTTCTAAGATTCAATGACAACTTTTTGAGATGTGCGAAGGCATCGTAAGTCCTTTGACTTTGGAGAGGCATGTGAGACAGGTGACCATCGGCATTGTGGTTTACAATCACCAGGATACGATTAGTCAGACTGTGAGGTCAGTCGCACGGCAAAGCTTCTCCGATTTTCTTTTGGTCGTTTGGGATAATGGCTCGCGTGACAGGAGCCGGGAGATCATTCAAAGGGAGCCAGCAGTCGGAAAGTTCATTTTCAGCGAACGGAATGTGGGTTTCAGCAGCGCACATAATGAAATCATTCGACGTTTCCCTTCGAGGTACTATTTTTGCCTTAACCCCGATGTAATCCTGCATGAGAACTATCTGGAGCTTCTTCTCGAAAAAGCAGAACGGGTGCCGTCTGCCGGATCCCTATCCGGGAGGTTGTACAGATTCAACTCAGCAAATGAAAAGGTGATCGACACAGTCGGACACAGGATGTCCTACGGACTCCGGTGCTCAAATGTCGGGTCCGAGAGCAAGGATTGCAACGCTTGGGTCGAAGAGGGGGAAAGATTCGGATTGTGCGCTGCGGCGACGGTTTATACCCGAAGGGCAATTGAGACGGTTTCGACAGGGGGCGGATTTTTCGACGAAAGGTATTTTGCGTATTGGGAAGATGTGGACTTGGACTGGAGGCTTCATTGCGAAGGATTCAGGGCTGTTTATGTCCCCGAAGCTCTGGCCTACCATTTGAGAGGAGCTCGAGTCAGACGGGACGATTCTGTGTTGTATCTGGGCGAGAGAAACCGCTACCTATTTGTCCGAAAATACAGGCCTCAGTTTCTCAGCCTCAAGATTTTTTGGTTTTATTACATTGGAGAAGTGTATCTTTTGTTGAAGTGTATCCTGAGTTCCGAAGCGAGACGAAGCCTGAGAGCGAAGCTGGATGCAGCGAAGATCGAGATTCGCCCATACGGAAAACGACCCAGTCCGGCTTTTCTCCGGCCGCCTTATTTTCATCTCAGCCGCCGGGAGGTACGGCGGACCGCGAAGACGTTGGCCTGGCTCTTGGCGATGGCAGCCGGTGTACGCCTCTTCCTATGAGAACCCCTAGGCTCTCTTTCTCGGAGAAACCCCAAGTGGATCCCATCGGCTCTGGTCCTGCCCCTGCAATTCTTGCGGGTCCGGAACTGCTGGGTGGCGGCCCCGCTCGGTTTTCGTGCCAATGCAAACGGAGTGGAGCGGGCCCTTGCCACGGTCAGCTGGCTCTGGCGATGCATTCCAGGGTTTTCTCGGCCCGTTTGATCCAAGAAAGGTCCTGTGCCAGCCCCCTCACGTTGGACTGGATTTCTGCGTACATGGTCTTGTCCCGCAGGATCCCAAACGCCTCCTGCACTGCACCCGGATGAAGGTCAGGCAGCAGAATCCCGTGTTTCCGGTCTTGCACGATGTTCTCGATGGTGGGCAAACGGCGCGCCACGACCGGGAGCCCTGCTGCGACATAGTCCATGAGTTTGAGGGGAAAAGTGAGGTAGCGATTGAAGAAGGTGTCTCTGAGCGGCAGCAAGCCCACGTGCGCATGGGCAAGCCATCCCGGCAGCGCGGATGGCTTCTGCCAGGGCACGACGATCACGTGCCCACCGATTCCCAAGGCCTTCGCCCTCTTCTCCATCTCCTCTCCCTCTGAAGGCGTCCGTGCTCCAAGAAGAAGGAGCCGGGGCGCGTCCTTCCAGCCCCGCCAGATTTCCAGGACGTCTTCGACTCCCTTGTGCCTATCGAAAGAGCCCACATAGACAGCCGTAAACGGGCGCTGCTTCGGGTCTGTTTGCCCGAAGGATCTGCACCCCGAGGGCAGATGGAAAAGTCGGACACCCGGGAATCGGCGGCGGTATAGGTCGAGCTGCGTTTTTTGCAGGCAGATCACTCCGTCGGTTTTCGGCAGAAGCAGGCGCTCGCGGACAAGGCTCTTGAGCCCCTGAAACCCTTTCTGGCGAGCTCGCGCCAAGACCGCGTAGCAGTCGTGGGATTCGAAGAGCAACCGGGGGTTGCCGAGAAGATCTCGCGCGCGGAGCAAGAGGGGCAGGATGGACAGACTGCGGGTGATGACGACGTCCACCTTGGAGGGGGGCCGTTTCCCCCGGAGAAAGATCTCGAGATTTCTGTAAAATTCGCGCCTGCGTGCAGCCGAGCTGCGGCCACGCACCTCCAGCGCCCAAACGGTCCAACGGGAGTTGGGTTCCAGTCCGAAGAAGCCCCGGATGACATCAGCGGTAGGAGGGGAACCGGGCGATTTCTGGACCACCAACTCGGTTTCGACGCCGATGCGGGACAGGGCTTCGGTGTAATAGGTGACGAAGTTGGCGCCGGGCGAGGCGGAGGGCCAGTCGGTCGTGTGGAGGTAAAGGATTTTCATCTGGAGGCCCGCAGGCTCATCAGGGCTCACGGTGAGTCAGGATTGTCGATGCGCTGAGTGTTGAGGACCAACGCTTTCGCGGTCTTTTCATCCGATCTGTAAGCTGCGCGGTTCGGACGTTCTCAAGATGAGAGAGAGCATATCGGCCCGGTGGCGCAAGATCAATCGTGGTGGCCTCTCGAGTTCCACTCCGTCAAGCAGGGCATGAAAATGGATGATTTTCTTGCCTCTTGCACTCTCCTTTCTACAAAAACTCGCGAGGCGAAGATGGACGCGACCGAACGCGTCCCTCCATACTGCAGGCGGCGCCACGATCCGGACGCTCCCCAGGCTTGCCCCATCCCACTCCTATCCAGGCGCCCTGTTTTGACGTGATTGTGCGTTTCCTGGGCCGGTCGGCCCTGCCGGTCCAACGGGAGGCGGGCGTGATTGGGGGATCTCCTGTTTTTGGAGACTCGGGCAGAGAAGTGCCACCGCGGCCTTTTCCACGAAGAATCTTCCTTGACGGCCTGCCGGCCTTTGTTTAGGGTAATTACCGGATCGCAGCGGAGGGTCCTCATGGGAAAGTACACCTTCCAGCAGGACTTCGAAGGGTGGAAAGAATTCAGCGCTCTGCCTCTCCACGAACGGCTCCCCCTGTTTTTCCGGGAGGGCAGGATCTACGACGTCCTGTTCTCCCAGCAGTTCAGCAGGGCCTTCCTGGACGCCCTTTTCGTTCTGACCAATCGCATCCGCAGGATCGCCAAGAGCCGGGAGGGCATGTTGTGGCTTCACGGACTCCACGCCCACCAGCGGGCCATGCTCTATTTCGTCCAGCCTTCGACCCGGACGTTTCTCTCTTTCCTGAACGCCTGCCACATTCTGGGGTTTCACACCAGCGAGATTCGGGACCCCCAGACCTCTTCGGAGATCAAGGGGGAATCCCCCGAGGATTCGATCCGGACCTTCAGCAGTTACGTGGACCTCATCATCATGAGGCACCCCATGGAGGGCTTCGCGGAAAAGACCGCGTGGCTTCTCAACGTTTTTTCGGACCGGCCTGTTCCGGTCATCAACGCCGGCTCGGGCCGGGACCAGCATCCGACCCAGGCGCTGTTGGACGTGTACACGCTTCAGAGGTCCTTCGAGGACCGCGGGGGAATCGACGGCAAGGTGATTGCCATGGTGGGAGATCTCAAGCGGGGCAGGACGGTTCGCTCTCTGAGCTATCTCATGAAGAACTACCGAGACGTCCGAATTCTCTACGCTGCGCCCCCGGCCTTTCAGATCGGGGAAGACATTCGGGAGTTTCTCCGGTCCCAAGGGATCCCCTTTGAGGAGCATGACAGTCTGGAGTCGGTTCTGCCCGAGGCTGACGCTGTGTACATGACCAGAATCCAGGATGAGCACGACGTCCAGGGCGAGTCGCAGTCCGAGTACGCCGAGTTCAGCCTTCGCCGGGAGCATCTGCTACGGATGAAGCCCACGGCGGTCATCATGCACCCTCTGCCTCGGCGGGGAGAGATCGATGTAATGGTTGACAAGGATCCGAGGGCCATGTACTGGAGGCAGGAGCGGAACGGCATGTGGACCCGGGCAGCCCTGATCTCCATGATTTTCGGCACAGACAAGACCATCTTAGACGAGGGAGAACGGTTCCTCGGTTGAGCCTTTGACTCAGGGAGAAGACCGGGGCGTCGGGTCTGGGCGCCATAGTCCAAGGTCAAGCTGCCACACGGTGTGAGCGGGCGAGAAAGCATGGAAACACTGGGACAGAACGAAAACTTCCTGGGCCTTCCGGCCGAGGATTCCGACATCCGCCGGGCCCAGGTCGTCATTCTGCCCGTGCCCTACGAGCGCACCTCGAGCTATGTCATGGGCTGCTTTCGGGGGCCGAAGGCCATCCTGCAGGCATCTCCTCAGCTTGAATTCTACGACGAAGAGCTCCAGTGCGAGATCTACCGCCTCTGCGGAGGCATCGCTACGGTAAAACCTCTGCAGTTCGTGTCAGAGGACGGTCCGGAGGCAACGGAGCGGATCCGGCGGGCCGTAGCAGAGTTGCTCGACCTTGACAAGTTCGTGGTTTGCCTCGGGGGGGAACACACTTCGTGCCTGGGGGCGTTGAAAGCCTACCACGACCGGCTCGGAGATCGGCTTTCCGTGCTTCAGCTCGATGCCCACAGCGATCTCAGGGAATCCTACCTTGGGAATCCTTACAGTCACGCCTCGGTGATGGCCAGGGCTCTGGAGTTCGTGCCGGCGGTCGTGCAGGTGGGCATTCGCAGTCAGGACGCCCGGGAGCTCGAACATCCGGCCCGGGACAGGGTAAAGACGTTCTACGCCTTCGAGATCAAGACCGGCCGGGTGCCTGACTGGCGGCGGCAGGTCGTCGAAAGCCTGGCGGAGAACGTCTATGTGACCATCGACGCGGATTTTTTCGACCCCTCCGTGGTCCCTGCGGTCTCGACCCCTGAGCCGGGCGGATTCTCCTGGTACGAGGCGATAGAATTTCTGCGGGAAGTCGCCGCGGCCAGGAAGATCGTCGGATTCGATGTATGCGAGTTCTCGCCGATCGACGGTCTTCCTTACCCAGACTTCGCCCTCGCCCGGCTCGTTTACAAGCTCATCGGATATGCCTGGCTGCACCCGCAGCGGCGGTCCGCCATGCGATGACCTTTGGGCGTGCTCCTTGCCTCGGCAGTCCGTTGACCGCCCGCTGGAGGAGCGGGCGGTTCCGCACTCCTCTTGGGGCCCGCGATCTGATACAATGGAAGGTCGAGGGGGTTGCCCTGGGCCAATGTATTGTTATAATTAAGGAAAACGTACCTCCAACCCGAGCGGGGATGCATGGAAGATGCTCGAGAGACTCCCAGAAAAAAACCACCGCGTCCTGTGTTCGGTCGTTCGGGATTACATCCAAACGGCCCATCCTGTCGGATCCGTCCGGGTGACCAGGAAGTACAGACTCGGGATGAGTCCAGCCACGGTTCGTAACATTCTTGCGGATCTGGAAGAGATGGGATTCCTGGAACAGCCCTACACCTCTTCGGGACGGGTGCCTACCGACCGGGCTTTCCGATACTACGTGGACATGGCCCTCGAGGCCCGTCCGTTGAAGCGGTCGGATCGGGAGATGATCCAGGAGGCCTACCAGTTCGTGGCGCCGGACGTGGGCGAAATCCTCCAGGAGACCTCCCGGATCCTATCGCAGGTTTCCCGATATCCTTCTGTGGTTTCGGCGCCTCGGGTCTCGCATCATATCTTCGAGAGAATCGACCTGGTACGGCTTGACGGATCGCGGATTCTCATGATCCTGATCTCCCAGGGAGGCGTGGTCCACAACCGGATTCTCGGGTCCGAGACCCAGTGGTCTCAAAAGGAGCTAAGCCGCGCCGCAGAGTATCTGAGCAACCTCATGAAAGGCATGACGCTTTCAGAGGTCAAGAAAAAGATCCTTGAGGAGTTGCGGCTCGAGAAGGATCAGTACGAGCGAATTCTGTACCGGATCTTCAACGGCGGCAGGAAATTCCTGGATGAGGACGCCGCCGACGTTTACATCGACGGGCAGAGCCACATTCTCCAGTATCCGGAGTTCTCCGAGGACATCGAGAAGCTCAAAGGTCTCTGGGAGGCGTTCGAAGAGAAGCACTTACTCCTTCATCTTTTGGACAAGGCCATGGAGGTGGAAGGGACCCGGGTCTATATCGGGGCGGAAAACGAAGTGGGCAGCATGGAAGCGTGCAGCCTTGTGGCCACCCCCTATTGCAGGGACGGGACGCCTCTGGGCACGATCGGTGTGATAGGCCCCAAGCGGATGGACTACTCGAGGGTGATCCCGATCGTGCAGTACACGGCCCGGGTCGTTGGGAACAAGCTCCAGGAGATCGGCGCCTAATCGTTGCAGCGTGGACTCATGGAACAAGGCGGGGATGACGAAGCGGTGAAAAAGAATTCGGACGACAAGAGGGGCGGGGGGTCGCCCCCTTTGCCTGAAGAGAACAAGCCGGCAGGCGGGCCCGGGGCAGCTGCCGAGCAGGGCCAGGGGAACGGTTCCGGCGAGAGCGGGAAGAAGGCTGAATCAGTCGGGGCAAGCGCATCGCCGACCGGTTCCGCGGCTGGCAACAGAGAAAGCCAAGTCGCAGGAGCCGCAGGAGCGGAGGGTGGCCCGGAGCCGAAGACCGCGGCGGAGCCGCCTTCGGTTGCCGAGCTCCAAGCCGCCTTGGACCAAGCCCTCAAGGAGAAGGAGGATCTCCAAGAGCAGCTCCTTCGGCTCCGGGCTGATTTCGAGAACTTCCGAAAGAGGGCCATGAAGGAAAAGGCCGATACGATCCAATTCGGAAACGAGGCTCTCCTGAAGGATCTGCTTCCGGTGATCGACAACATCGAGAGGGTTCTTTCGTCCAGTCTGAAAGAACAGGACTGGAAGGGACTCCAAGAAGGGATCCGCCTCGTGCTGTCCGAGATGCGAAAGACGCTGTCGCAAAGGGGCCTCGAGGCGATCGAGGCCGTGGGAGCCCCTTTCGACCCCACCCTTCACGAGGCGATCCAGCGTGTCGAAACCGCGGAGGCGACCGCGGCGACTGTTGTGGAAGAGTGTCAGAAGGGATATCTCTACCGGGGTAGGTTGCTGAGGCCCTCCCTGGTCGTGGTGGCGGTTCCGCCGGAAGGGGTCGAGGGGTCGGAGCGGCCGGGGGAAAAGGCGTCCGAGGGGCTCGGACAAGGTTCGTCCGGTGAGCCCATCGTCAACTGAACCGTTCCAGGTTGGGCCTCATCCATGTCGGTCCAGAAGGATTACTACCGCATTCTGGGCATCCCGCCGGATGCGGACTTAGAGACTCTAAAGAAGGCCTACCGCAGGCTGGCCAAGAAATTCCATCCGGATCACAGGCCCGACGACGTCCTGGCAGGAGAACGCTTCCGGGAACTGAAAGAAGCCTACGAGGTTCTCCGGGATCCGGAAAAGCGCCTCCGTTACGACGCGGCCTTTTCCGGCTTGAACGGGTTTCATCATGGGGTCTCCGGAGGAGCGCGGCACGGGCCCTCCGCCGGCGATCGGGGCTCGAGTGTAGCCGACTTCGTCGGCGACATGTTCGAGCACCTGAGGAGACGAATGGAGACTCGGGGCCGGCGGGGCGGGGATCTGCGGTACCACATGACCCTGACGCTCGAAGAGGCGGCCCGGGGCGTCTCGAAAGTGCTCCAGATCACCCGGACCAAGGATTGCCCTGCTTGCGATGGGCGCGGGTGGAAAACGCCGGGCGACAGTCCGGCCTGCAGGGTGTGCCGGGGGGAGGGGGAAATCCAGCTTTCCGTTGGTTCGAGGAAGACGGTCAGGCCGTGCCCGAACTGCGGCGGGCGGGGAATCATGGAGAAGACTCCCTGTGAGCGCTGCAAAGGGCGGGGCCGGATTCCGTATCGACTGAAGCGAAACATCCGGGTTCCTCCGGGCGTGGACAACGGCAGCAGGCTGAAAATCCGTGGGGACGGAGAGCCGGGCGAGGGAGGCGGAGAGCACGGAGACCTCTACATCGTCATCCAGGTGCAGGATCATCCTTTTTTCACGCGGAAGAACCTGGACCTCTGGTGCGAGGTGCCGATCCGGTTCAGTCAAGCGGTCCTTGGAGCAACGATTCGGGTTCCGACTCTCAACGGGGAGCGGGATCTCGTGATTCCGGCCGGCACGGCTTCCGGAACGGTTTTCCGGCTGGAGGGATGCGGGCTGCCGGGGTTGAACGGTTCCGGGCTCGGAGATCAGCACGTGCGCGTTGTCGTGGACGTGCCGAAGAAAGTTTCCAAGAAAGAGAGGGAAATTCTGGAAGCCTGGGAGAAGATCCAGCAGAGTGGAGGCAAGGGCCCTCCCTCTCCGTGAGGTGCGAGGCGCGGCCTCCATGGGTGGGGTGAAGACGAAAAAAAAGCTCGAGCCAGTCCGCCAAAGTCCGCGGTCCCGACTCTGGTGGACCGCAGCGGTTCTCTTCCTTTCCCTGGTCTTCGTGACTTCCTGTCAAAGGCCTCAGGCCGTGGGGCCTACGCCGGCTGTTCAGGCAGAGCCGGGCGTATACCTTCAGCAGATCGAAAAGGCCGTCGCGGAACGGGACAGCCGCAAGGCGGTCTCTCTTCTCGAAGAGTTCCTCAAGTTGTACCCCAACGATCCGAAGGCCGAGTTTTCGGCGCTCCGCTTGGGATACTTGTACTTGGAGACCGGCGAAAACGCCAAGGCGTACGAACTCTTGAGGACCTGGTTGGAACAATATCCCCAGAGCCGCAATCGCGCCAGGGGACGCCTGTATCTGGCGATGAGCCTGTTCCGGCTGGACCGCGTAAAGGAGGCCTTGGACCTGTTTCACGCACTGGCGGAAGAACCGGAGGCCGCGGCGTTTCTTCCGCAGATTTATGTGTACCTGGGCGAATGCTATCTCAAACAGGGGCAGCTCCTGCCGGCTTTGACCTGGTATGTCCGATACGAGTCCGGGCTCAGGGACAAGGCGGAACAGAAGGCGGTTCAGAAGAGGTTCGTTCAGATTTTGAGCCGGGGCTGGAGCGAGTCGACTCTGGAAAGGGCTCTGGCCCAGTTCCAGGAGGGCTTTCTGGCAGATGCTGTCCGTTACGGCATGGCCCTTGCCCAGGTTCAAGGGGGGAAGAGGCGGCTTGCCGAGGAATCGCTCCTCAAGATTGCCTCTCGCCACCTGGACGACCCGCTGACCGGGCCGATTCAGGATCTGTTGAAGGCGATCGCGGCGCAGGAAAGACCTCGTACCTGCACGATCGGCTGCCTCCTGCCTCTGACCGGGAAGTACCAGCGCATCGGCTCCGGAGTACTCGACGCTCTGCTGCTGGGCTCGAGGGCCTTTCAGGACCCGGGCCCCCGGGGGCACACGATCCGCCTGCTCATTCGGGATACCCAGGGAAATCCGGCCACGGCGGCGCGCCTTCTCCGGGAGCTGGCCGGGGTGCAGGATCTTGTTGGGATCGTGGGGCCCCTGACCGCCGAGGAAGGCCTTGTGTGCGCCCGCGAGGCTGAGAGCCTGGGCGTGCCCCTGATCGCCCTTACCCAGAAGGAAGAGGTCGCAAAGGTCGGCTCTTTTGTCTTTCAGAACGGCCTGACCATGAGGCAGCAGGTGGAGACGCTCGTGGACTACGCCATGGGCAGGCTGGGTGTTGTCCGGTTTGCCGTTCTCTATCCCAACGACGCGTACGGCGTCCTCGCCCGGGATCGGTTTCGGCAGAAGGTAGCCGAAAACGGAGGCGTGGTGGAGGCCGCGGTGCCGTATGCGGAGAGGGAAACCGATTTTCAGGACGAGATCAAGAGGCTTGTCGGCGAATCTTACTGGCGGGCCCTTCAGGAGAAGGAGCAAAAAAAAGGATTCCGTCAGACTCTTGAGGAGGACGATCAGTCTGAGGAAGCTGCGGTCTCGTCTGGGGGCGCGCCTGCCGCCGCTGCTTCCGAGGCGGCCTCGGGGCTCCCTTTCGAGGCTCTGTTCATCCCGGACGAATACCGCAGGGTCTCTCTCATCGCGCCTCACCTGGCTCTCTTTGATTTAAGCGGCGTCCTGTTGCTGGGCACCAATGCCTGGCATTCGGATCGCCTTGTGGCATCGGCCGGCGACTACGTGAAGGGGAGTCTGTTCGTAGACGGCTTCTTCGAGGGCAGCCCCATGCCGTTTGTGAGGGAGTTCGTCGAGGAATTCCGCAGGAATTTTGGCCGCGCTCCCGGACTCCTCGAAGCCGAGGCCCTCGACAGCCTCTGGATGCTGGAGGCTGCCTTTGACCAGGCTGGCCAAAAGACGCGCACCGGCGTGCGCGACGCCCTAGAGGCCCTGGAGAACTATCCTGGCCTCTCGGGCACCACGAGCTTCGATGCCGACGGGTGCGCCCGCAAGCACCTGCACGTCCTCACCGTCACCGACAACCGCATCGAGGAGGTGTACTAAGCTTCGACTCGACACTCGCCCTGCGCCTCCAGCCAGCCCAGGATCGATTTTCCCCGCGTTTCTCCTTCCTGTTTCCGTCCGGGGGTAAAGATTCCTCCGGCAGAATCCGAAAAAATAGGGTGTCCGGAGCACAACCCTTACGGAAACGGGACGGAACCTCATGGATTCCGAAAAAAATCAGCCCTGCGACGAGATACCGGAGCGGTTGCCCATCCTGCCGGTCCGGGACGCCGTTGTGTTCCCCTACATGACGCTTCCCCTTCAGATCGGGCGGGAGCCTTCCTTGCAGGCCGTCGAGAGGGCCCTCGAAGAGGACCGGCTGGTATTGCTTGTGGCACAGCGAACTCCGGCGGCCGAGGAGCCTGGGCCCGATGATCTCTACCGGATCGGCACGGTCGGCATGATCATGCGCATGATCCGGCAGCCCGACAATCGGGCCAAGGTCCTGGTGCAGGGCCTTTGCAAGGCCCGGGTGCTCGAAGTGCTCACCCTCAGGCCTTTCCTCATGGCCAGGCTCCAGTGCATCCAGGAGCAGCCCTTGTGTCCGGTCCCTCTGGAAGTGGAGGCCCTGATCCGATCGATGCGGCAGACCCTGGAAGACTTCCTGGCCATGCGAAACCTGCCGACCGAGATTCTGCTCGTGACCGAGAACATCAGCGACCCGGGTGTGTTGGCGGACCTGGTCGCCGCGAACCTGAACCTCAAAACCCAAGAGGCCCAGCAGATTCTGGAGTGTCTGGATCCTGCCCTCCGGCTCCAGCGGGTCGGAGAGGCTCTGCAGCGGGAGATCCTGCTCACCCGTATGCAGCAGAAGATCCAGAACCAGGCACGGGAGGAGATCAACCGGACGCAGCGGGAGTATTTCTTGCGGGAGCAGCTCAAGGCCATTCAGGGGGAACTCGGCGAGGCGGACGAGAAGTCGAGCGAGATCAAGGCGCTGCGCGAGCGGATCGAGAAAGCCGGCATGCCGCCGGACGTGGAAAAGGAAGCCCGCACGCAACTGGGGCGGCTGGAGTCCATGAATTACGAATCCGCCGAAGCTTCCATGCTCCGGGGCTACCTGGACTGGCTTGTCGAGCTTCCCTGGAACCGCTCGACCGAGGATCTGCTGGACATTCCCAAGGTCAAGGAGGTGTTGGACCAGGATCATTTCGACCTTCGGGACGTCAAGGAGAGGATTCTCGAATATCTTTCGGTCCGGAAGCTCAAGGAGCGGATGCGAGGTCCCATCCTTTGCTTCGTGGGGCCTCCGGGGGTGGGCAAGACTTCCCTCGGCCGTTCCATCGCCCGGGCCATGGGGCGCCGGTTCGTGCGGATCTCTCTGGGGGGCGTGCACGACGAAGCCGAGATCCGAGGCCATCGAAGAACGTATGTGGGCGCTCTACCAGGCCGGATCCTTCAGGGGATCAAGCAGGCCGGGTCCAACAACCCGGTCTTCATGATCGACGAGGTAGACAAGATCGGGAGCGACTTCCGAGGCGACCCCTCGGCCGCGCTTCTCGAGGTTCTCGACCCGGAGCAGAACCACAGCTTCAGCGACCACTATCTCAACGTGCCCTTCGACCTTTCGAACGTGATGTTCATCACGACCGCCAACCGGCTGGATCTGATTCCGTCCGCGCTTCGGGATCGCCTCGAGGTCATCCGCATTCCCGGCTACACCGAGGAGGAGAAAGTCCAGATCGCCCTGACGTACCTCGTGCCGAGACAGCTTGCGGAAAACGGGCTGGAGCCCCGGCATTTGTCTCTTTCCCTGCCTGCGCTCAAGAAGATCATTTCCGAGTACACCCAGGAGGCGGGCCTGAGGAACCTGGAGCGCGAGATCGCGCGAATCTGCAGGAAGGTGGCCCGGCGCATCGCCGAAGGGCGCGGAGACAGGTTCCGCGTCACGGCTGGGAATCTGCACCGGTTTCTGGGGCCGGTCCGCAATATGCGGGAGGAAGGGCACCAGGCGCCCCAGGTCGGCCAAGCCATCGGGCTGGCCTGGACCCAGGCCGGGGGCGAAGTGCTTTTCGTGGAGGCTTCTGTCGTGGAAGGGACCGGGGAGCTCACGCTTACCGGGCACCTGGGAGACGTGATGAAGGAGTCCGCCCGGACAGCCGTGAGCTATGCCCGGGCGGCCCACGAGCGCTGGGGCATTCCCGGCGACTTCTACAAAACCAAGGACATTCATGTCCACGTTCCGGCCGGCGCCATCCCAAAGGACGGCCCGTCCGCCGGGCTTGCGATCGTGGCGGCCCTGGTGTCCGCACTCACCGGCCGTCCTCTCCGGCACGACGCGGCCATGACCGGAGAAATCACGCTCCGGGGCCGCGTGCTGCCCGTTGGCGGTGTGAAGGAAAAAGTGCTGGGCGCGCACCGCTTCCAGTTGGCAGAAGTCTTCCTGCCGGCCCGGAACCGGGGCGACGTTTTCGAAATTCCCCCGTCGGTCCGCAGAAACATCAAGCTGACCTTCGTGCGCCATATCGACGATCTGCTGGAGAGCGTGCTCTTGCCAGCAGACCCTTCCGCGGCTTATCATTTGCGCAAGGTGGCCTCCTGACCCGTTTCCTTCGCGACCGGAAGCGAAAGCTTGCTCGTTCCGATCCTGGCGAAATTCGCTCTTTTGTTTTTTCTCCTCGGCCTCTCGGGATTCTTTTCCGGCTCCGAGGCCGCTCTGTTTTCCTTAAACAGGATCGAACGCCATCGGATCGGCGCGGAGGACGACCGGCCGTCCGCGCGATGGATCCGGGATCTTTTGCGCGAGCCCCGCAACCTATTGGCCACGATTCTTGTGGGCAACGAGCTCGTCAATGTCTCGGCTTCGGTCCTCGCCGCCTCCGTGACGGATGACCTCTTGGCGAGACCGGCCTTGGCCTGGGTTGCCGACAGTGTTCTGGCCAAGACTCTTCTTTCCAGCCTGATCTTTGCTCCCCTTCTCATGGTTCTGGGCGAGATCACGCCGAAGACCCTGGCCGTTTGGAATGCGAGGAAGTTCGCGCACTTCGTAGCGCTTCCTTTGAGGACCTTTTACGGAATCATCGCGCCTGTGCGATGGGTTTTCAAGGGCGCCGCGGACGGCGTGGTCCGGGCCGTTCTGGGTGAGCCCTCTCGGGCCGAGACTCCGGTGACCGAGGAGGAGTTCAGGGCCCTGGTGGATCTGAGCCGCGAGGGAGGATCTCTGCGGGAATCCGAGCGCGAGATGATTCACAACATTTTCGATTTCGGCGAGACCCGAGTCGAGGAGGTGATGACCCCTCGCACGGATGTCTTTTGCCTCCCGGTGAATCAGCCCCTCGAGGAGATCGTGCGGGCCATCGGCGAGAGGCACCATTCCCGCATACCGGTTTACGACCAGGACAAGGACGATGTGGTGGGAATCCTGTACGCGAAGGATCTTCTGCGGCTTTGGCTCGATCCGAGACTTCGGGAATCCTTCGACCTTCGCAAGTTTCTCCGGAAGCCTTACTTCGTGCCCCGGACCAAGCGGGCCAACGATCTCTTTCGAGAGTTCCGTTCGAACCGCATTCACATGGCGATCGTGGTGGACGAATACGGAGGCGTGGCCGGCCTGGTCACGATGGAGGACCTGCTCGAAAGCCTCTTCGGCGAGATCCAGGATGAGTATGATCTCGAAACGTGCGACGTCCGGCCGCTGGACGACGGCGGGATGATCGTTTCGGCTCGGATGCCCATCGAGGACTTCAACCGCAGGTTCGGCGCCGAGCTGCCGGACGAGGAGTACGACACCCTGGGAGGGCTGGTGTTCGATCTGTTCGGGCGGCTGCCCGAACCCGGTGCGGAAGTGGCGTTTCAGGGTTGGGCCTTTGCCGTGGAAAAGATCCGGGGCGCCCGCATTCTGGAACTCAGAGTGAGGAAACAAAAGGGCGAGGCGCCCTCGGGGGGCGGATCCCAGCCGGGCTCGGTCCCTGGGGGCGACCGGCCTGAGGAGTCGTAAGGTTGGACACTTCTCTTTGGCTGGCTGTGCCCTTGTTGCTTGTCGTGGAGGGCTTTTTCTCCGGCTCGGAGATATCGGTCATTGCGTGCGACAAGCTCAAGCTGCGGGCGCAGGCCGCCCAGGGCAGCCGGGGGGCCGTCCTGCTCGAGAAGATGCTCAAGAAACCAGAATGGCTGCTCGGCACAACGCTCGTGGGGACGAATCTGGCGGTGGCCATGAACACGATTCTCGTGACCTTCCTTCTGGTCAAGCTTTTCCCCGCCAGAGGGGAATGGGTCGCCCTTGCAGCGGTCTCCCCCCTCATCCTGTTCTGTGGAGAGCTTCTGCCCAAGTCCTTTTTCCAGCAGAAGGCCGACCTTCTCGCACCCAGAGTGGTTTTCTTCCTGTGGATCGCCTCCCGTCTGTTTTATCCTCTCCTGTGGCTGATCACGGCCGTGCCCGGGTTTCTTGCCAAGGCCTCGGGACACGCCAGGCCGGCGCCGCTCGTGGAGCGGTTGGATCTCCAAATCCTTCTGGATATGCCCCAGACAGGCACGGACATGCGGGAGGAGGAGATCCGCATGGTGGACCGATTGATCGAGCTTTCCGGGAAGACCGTCGAGGAGGTGATGATTCCGCTGGTGGACGTCACGGCTGTCCCGGAGCACACCAGCCGGGAGGAGGCCGTGCGGGTCATCGTGGAGAAGGGGTACTCCCGCCTGCCGGTCTTTCGGGACCGGATCGTGCACATCGTGGGCATTCTGCATCATTTCGATCTGCTTCTGGCCGAGGACCGGACCGGGACCATCGCGCCTCTTGTGCGGCCCGCCTTCTACGTGCCCGAGACCAAGCAGGTGTATGAGCTTCTCCTGCAGATGAAAAAGAGCGGCAACAACATGGCGATCGCCGTGGACGAGTACGGTGGCGCAGTGGGGATCATTACGGTCGAGGACATTCTCGAGGAGATCGTGGGCGAGATCGAAGACGAGTACGATCCGGCGCGGTCGCTCTACCAGAAGATCGGCCCTTCGACCTACCTGGTCAACGCCAGGGCCGAGATCGAGTTCCTGAACGAGAAGTTCCCCTTGCAGCTCCCAGAAGGGGACTACGAGACACTGGGCGGTTTTCTCACCCACCGGATGGGGAAAATTCCCCAGGAGGGCGAAACCTTGCGGTTCGGGTCCTTGCTGTTCACTGTCGAGAAGGCATCGGCGAGGGCCATCCAGCAGGTGCGAATCGACGTGCAATCCTAGGCCGCGACCGCCCGAGGAAGGAGGAAAGGAACGTTGGACCGGGACATCCTGAAGCGGATCCTCGAGGAGGTTTCCGAAGGCACACTGCCGGTGGACAAGGCGATGGAGAGGCTTCGGGCCTTCCCGTTTCAGGACCTTGGCTTTGCGAAGCTCGACACGCACCGGCATCTCCGCAAAGGGTTCCCCGAGGTGCTCTTCGGCCAGGAGAAGACCGCCCAGCAGATCGTCCGGATCGTCCGGGAAGCCAAGAAAAACGGCCATAATCTTCTCGTCACCCGCGTGGACCCCGGAAAAGCCAAGACCATTCTCAGGGCTCATCGGGACTTGCGCCATCACGCGCTCTCGAGGACCCTGTACCTCCACGTTCGGGACCTCGAGGAAAGGGGGAAAGGGACGATTTTGGTGATCACGGCCGGGACCTCGGACATCCCGGTGGCTGAAGAGGCGGCGGTCACGGCCGAAGTCATGGGGAACACGGTCGAGCGAGTTTACGATGTGGGTGTGGCGGGGATCCACCGGCTCTTCGCCCACCATGAGCGGATTCTCGAGGCCAGGGTGCTTGTGGTGGTTGCGGGGATGGAAGGGGCTTTGCCGAGCGTGGTGGGCGGTCTCGTCGCACGGCCTGTGATCGCGGTGCCGACGAGCGTGGGGTACGGGACGAGCTTCGGGGGCCTGACGGCCCTGCTGGCCATGCTGAACTCCTGCGCCTCGGGCGTGACCGTGGTGAACATTGATAACGGGTTCGGGGCCGGGTATGCTGCGAGCCTGATGAATCGCCTGTGATCGGGGAAAACAGAATGCGCGTGGCTTACCTGGATTGCTTTTCCGGGATCAGCGGGGACATGATGCTCGGCGCCCTGCTGGACTGCGGGTTTCCGGAGTCGGAGCTTCGGCAGGGGCTGTCCCGCCTGCCGCTCCACGGATACCGGGTCGAAGTGTCCCGCCAGAAACGGGCTGGCCTTGAAGGAACCCGGGTGGAAGTCATCGTGGACGAAGGCCACCAGCCTCACCGGGATTACGGCCAAATCCGGGCTCTTGTGCAAGGGGCCGAGCTCCCGGAACGAGTCCGGGACCTCGCCGGGAGGATTTTCCTGCGCATCGCCGAGGCAGAGTCCAAGATCCATGGGGTTGAGCCCGACCGCGTGCATTTTCACGAAGTGGGAGCGGTCGACTCCATTGTGGACGTGGTGGGGGTCGCCTTGGGCGTGGAGGCTCTCGGGATCGAGAAAGTTTTTGTCTCGGATCTTCCTTTGGGTTCGGGCTCGGTCCGGTGCGCCCACGGTGTGCTGCCAGTGCCTGCGCCGGCCACTGCCGAAATCTTGAAGGGCATGCGAGTCAGAAAGGACCATCCCATCGAGGCGGAACTCGTAACGCCCACGGGCGCGGCGATCGCGGCGGTTCTTTCCGAGGGCGCCTCTAACAGCCCGCCTTCCATGCGGATTGAAAGGGTCGGCTACGGGGCCGGCAGCCGGGAGGATCGGGCCTATCCGAACCTGCTGCGGGTCTGGATCGGCCAGACGACCAGCGGCTGGGAGCAGGACGACGTGCGGGTGTTGGAGTGTCAGATAGACGACCTTTCGCCCGAAATCTATCCCTACCTGGTCGAACGGCTCCTCGAAGCCGGAGCCCTGGACGTGGTGCTTGTGCCCGTGCAGATGAAGAAAGGCCGGCCCGGCATGCTCGTGCAAGTCATCTCGGGCCCGGTTGTGGACCAGAGGCTTCTGGAAGTCTTGTTCAGCGAAACCACGACCCTGGGCGTCCGCATTCACGGGGCCGAGCGGGTCAAGCTCAGGCGCTGGACCGAACGTCTTGAAACCGGCCTGGGAGCCGTGGCTGTCAAGGCCTGCGAGGGACCGGGCCTGAAAGGGGTGGAACTCAGACCCGAACACGAGGAGTGCCGCCGCCTGGCCAGGGAGAAGGGGGTTCCCCTCCGGGCGGTCTACGAGGAAATCTTTTGGGCTTGGCTCTCAAGGAAGCGGGCCAAATGACCGAATAGAAAAAAGGTCGGGTGCGCCCGTACCCGGGGTGGTCAGCATGGAAACGCAAGTCGACTCCTGCAGGCAGGAGCGAGCCGAAATCCTTGTGGTGGATGACGAGGCCATCATCCGGGAGGTCCTCTCCGATCTGCTCACGTCCCAGGGATACCACGTCGACACGGCCGAAAACGGCCTGGCAGCCCTCCAGAAGATCTTCGAAAAGACCTACAACCTCGTGATCACGGACCTCAAGATGCCGGTCATGGGCGGCGCGGAACTGCTCGCTGCCCTTGCCGAGAGGCAGCTCAAGGTCATGGTGATCATCATGACGGCCTACGCCACGGTCGAAACCGCCATTCAGACCATGAAGAACGGCGCCTACGACTACATCATGAAGCCCTTCAAGATCGACGAGCTTCTGTTGGTCGTCGACCGGGCCCTGCAGAAGGAGCGCTTGGAGAGAGAGAACGTCCAACTCAAGGAGGTGCAGCGGCTTTATCAGATCAGCGAGGCCATGGCGAGCACCCTCTCCCTTACGCGCGTGCTCGAAAGCGTGCTCGAGACGGCCAAGCAGGAGGTGGAAGCGGATGCGGTGAGCCTGATCCTCTGGAACGACAGGGACGGGCGGTGGCACGCGGAAACGGTGGACTCGGAAATGCAAGGGCTTCGGGACGACGATCTGGAAGGCCTCCTGGATTACGGGGCGCTCCAGGGACTTCATGCTTCGGGCCGGCCCGTTCTGCTTTCCGGAAGAGACATGGAGCCCTATGTGCGCCGGGCCGTCAACTCCGGCAAGCGTCTCTACTCCCTGGTTTCCGTACCTTTGGTGTTTCGAGGCCGCGTGCTGGGCATGCTGAATCTGTTCTCCTTCACCCCGGGCAGGGTGTTTCAAGAAGGCCAGAGGAAATCCCTGGTCATTCTGGCGGGCCGGGCCGCGAGCGCGGTGGAGAACGCCCGGCTCCACACCGAGCTCAAAGAGCTTTTCCTTCAGACGATCGAGGGCTTCGCCTTTGCCATCGACGCCAAGGACCCTTACACCCATGGGCACTCTCGCCGGGTGACCGAGTACTGCGGCTGGATCGCCGAGAGGCTGGGCCTTGGGGAAAGCGAGATCGAAGACATCCGCCACGCCGCGATCCTGCACGACATCGGCAAGATCGGGCTTCGCATCGAGAGTCTGAACAAGCCGGGCAAGCTCACACCTGAGGAAATCGAGAGCTTCCGGACGCACCCGGAAAAAGGCCGGCGGATTCTCGCTCCGATCCGGTTTCTTTCGAATCTTGTCCCGGCCATTTACCACCACCACGAGCGCTACGACGGCAAGGGATATCCGGACGGCATCGCTGGGGAGCGCATCCCTCTGGGCGCGCGGATTCTGGCGGTCGCGGATTCTTACGACGCCATGACTTCGGATCGGCCCTACCGCGCCGCCATGACGCCGAACCAGGCGGTTCAGGAACTCCTCACCCACGCAGGCAGCCAATTCGATCCTGCCATCGTGCGCGTGTTTGTCGAAGTGCTGCGCGAAAAATTTCCGGGCAAGATCCAGGTCGGATAAGCCTCTGTTTGAGAGATCATCGGAGGGAAGCGCCGGCGAGGCGTAAGAGCGCCTCGAGATCCCCGCACCGGCCGGCCAAATGAGCCCACGGCCCCTTCCGAGTGGAACATCGAAGGGAAAGCCCTTTCCGAAAAGGAACCTGGCCCAGAACCGGAACAGGGAGCAACTGTCTCAGAAGGGCCGCGTTGGTTTTCTTGGCCAGATCCTTTTTCCCGTCCACGTCGTTCAGGACGACCCCTGCGACAGGGATGCCTCGCCCTTGGAGGAACGAGACAGTGAGGAGCGTGTGGTTCAGGGTGCCCAGCCCGGCCCGGGCCACGACGAGCGCGGGCAGGGCGAGCCTCGCGATCAGGTCTGCCATGAACAGGCGGTCCGTGACCGGTACGAGGACGCCGCCGGCCCCTTCGACGAGCATGAAAGAACAACCGGAACGGATGCGCTCGTAGGCCTTCTCGATTCGATCCGGCCGGATCCGGATGCCCTCCATCCGTGCCGCGGCAAGAGGCGCCAGAGGGGCCTTCAGACGGTAGGGCACGATTTGTTCGATAGGGTCCGGGGCGGCTGCCATGCGCTTGAGAAGGAGTCCGTCCCTGGGGATCCGTCTGCCCTTGGAGAGACCGCAGCCGGTTTCGACGGGCTTCATGACGCCCACGCGAACTCCCTTGCTCCGCAGGACCGCAGCGAGACAGGCTGCGACGAAGGTCTTTCCCACGCCGGTATCCGTGCCGGTCACGAAGAAGCCGCCTGGCGGGTGGGAATGCCCTGTCACGATTTCCCTTTTCCTTCTGCCCGGACGGCCCGGGTTACGATGTCGATGCTTTCGTACGTCACGTCCAGGATCCGGTCGAGTTCCTCCAGGGTGACCGCCAGAGGGGGCATCAGCACCACAACGTCGCCCAGAGGCCTGATCACGAGGCCCCGGCGGCGGGCCTCCAAAATGACCTTCACGGCGACCCTCTTTTCCACCGGGTACGGGCGCTTGGTTTCCTTGTCGGCCACGAGCTCGATGCCGGCCATGAGGCCCTTGCAGCGGACGTCGCCCACGGATTCGAGCTCCCGGAACGCCTCAAGCCTTGACGCAAAGTGACGGATTTTGGGCTGGATCCGCTCCAGGAGCCGTTCGCGCCGGAAGATTTCCAGGGAGGCCAGGGCGGCTGCGCAGGCAAGGGGGTTGCCGGTGAAGGTGTGGCCGTGAAAGAAGGTCTTGGCCTCTGCGACCTCGCCAAGAAAAGCCTCGTAGATCTCCTCGGTCGCCAGCGTAGCTGCCAAGGGCAGGTAGCCGCCCGTAATGCCTTTGGCCAAGGCCATGAGGTCCGGCCGCACCTCTTCCTGTTCGCAGGCAAATAGGGTTCCGGTCCTTCCGAACCCCACGGCCACCTCGTCCGCGATGAGAAGAACTTCATGCCTGCGGCAGATCGTTTCGACTCGTTTGAGAAATCCTTCTGGAGCCACGATCATGCCGGCAGCTCCTTGCACCAGCGGCTCGATGATCAATGCGGCCGTTGAGAGCCCTTCTCTTTCCAGCAGATCCTCGAGTTCGTCGGCGCAGGCCATGCCGCAGCCCGGCCTCGCAAGGCCCAGGTGGCAGCGGTAGCAGTAGGGATAAGGCACCTTTGGAGAAGGGAAGAGCAGGGGACGGTATCGCTCGTGGAAAAGGTCCACGCCGCCTACGCTCACTGCGCCCAGCGTGTCTCCATGGTAGGCGTTCCGAAAGGATACGATGCGCCTCTTCGTCCTTTTTCGTTCGTCCTTTTGTTGCTCCCAGTACTGGAAGGCGATCTTCAGGGCCGCCTCGACCGCGGTCGAGCCGTTGTCGGAGAAAAACACGCGGGTAAGGCCCTTCGGGGCCGAAGCGGCCAGCTCCCGGGCAAGCTCGATGGCGGCCGGGTGCGCGAGTCCGAGGAGCGTCGTGTGGGCAACCCGGTCGAGCTGATTTCGAATCGCCTCGTCGAGCTCCTGCCTCCGGTGGCCGTGCACGTTGGCCCAGAGGGAGCTCACGCCGTCCAGATAGCGCCTGCCTTGCGCGTCGATGAGCGAGCAGCCCTCGGCCGCGGCCACGATCAGGCAGGGCTGGCCGTACCATTCCTGCATTTGCGTGAAAGGATGCCAGAGATGGCGGTGGTCGGCCTCGACGAGGTCGCGAATTTTCTCCGGGGGGAAGGGAATCCCCGGCGGAAGGGGCGGGCTCATGGCCGGATCCTTTCTGCCCGTGCGAGCACCTCTCTGGCTCCGGCTCCGAGGCGGGCAAGAGCGCTTCGGAGCGCCTCGAGGGCCTGTTGGATATCCTCTTCGGTGTGCGTTGCCATCAGGGAAAACCGGATGCGGGAAGTGCCGGCCGGCACTGTGGGCGGCCGAATCCCCTGGGCGTAGACCCCGCTCAGGAGAAGCTCCTCGCAGAGGGCCATGGCGGCTCTGTCCTCTCCCACGATGACCCGTTGGATCGGCGTGACAGGATCGGGCGAGGCAACCCCCAGCCGCTCCAGCCCCTTGGCGAACACTCTGGCGTTTTCAAGCAGGCGGTGCCTTCTTTGGGGTTCGGTTTCCACGATCTTGAGAGCCTGAAGAGCCGCGGCGAGCACCGGCGGCGGCAGACTCGTGGAGTAGATGAGCGACCTGGCCCGGTTGAGCAGATACTTTCTGAGAACGGAACTCACGGCGGCAAAGGCGCCGAAAGAGCCCAGGGCCTTGCCCAGGGTCCCCACCGAGACATCCACTGCTTCCTCGACGCCGAAATGCTCTGCCGCACCGCGGCCCCGCTCGCCCAGGACGCCCGTGGCGTGCGCTTCGTCCACGACAAGGAGGCATTCGTACCGGCGGGCGAGAAAGGCGAGATCGGGCAAGGGAGCCAGATCCCCGTCCATGCTGAAAAGAGAATCGGTGACGATGAGGCGCTTCCCTCCAGGGGGCGCCTTTCGCAGAAGCTCCTCGAGGTGACCGGCGTCCCGGTGCCGGTAGATTGAGACTCGCGCCCGGCTGAGGCGGCAGCCGTCGATCAGGCTCGCGTGATTCAGGGCGTCGCTGAAAATCAGATCTCCTTCGCCCGCAAGGGAAGCGAGGATCCCGACATTGGCGGCGTAGCCGCTGTTGAAGAGAAGGCAAGCCTCTGTGCCCTTGAACCGGGCGAGCTGTTCTTCCAGTTCCTCGTGCAGCCCCATGTTGCCGGAAATCAGCCTGGAGGCGCCGGAGCCGCAGCCGAAAGACATGGCCGCCTCGGCTGCCGCCGCTCGGACCGCCGGATGGTTCGCCAGGCCGAGGTAGTTGTTCGAACAGAAAAGCAGGACCGTCCTGCCGTCGAGCTGAATTCTCTCGGCCTGGCTGGATTCCACCCTTCGGAGAAACCGCAGGCGGCCGGCCTGTTCGAGGGCGGCGAGCTCCTTTTCGGCGAACGGGTAGCGGCGGGTTTGCGGTCTGTCTTGAGCCTTCGCGGGAGGAGCGGTCTTCATGGGTTCTGCTGCGATGCCGGCGCCTGCCATTCGAGTCCGAGGTCCTCGAGCATTTTTCGGTCCCGCTCGAATCCGGGGCCGGTCGTGGTCAAGTAGTTTCCGACCATCAGGCCGTTCGCGCCGGCCAGGAACAGAAGGGGCTGAAGGGTGCGGAGGGAACTCTCCCGGCCGCCGCAAACCAGGATGTCCCGATCCGGCAGGAGAATTCGGAGAGCCGACAGGATGCGAAGGGCCTCGAGAGGCGAGGGCCCTTGCCGGTTTTCCAAGGGCGTGCCCGGGATGGGATGGAGGAAGTTGACCGGGACCCGGTCCACCCCCAAGTCCCGGAGCAAAAGGGATAGCTCGGCCCGCTGCTCCGCGGATTCGCCCAGGCCGAAGATCGCGCCCGAGCACACAGTCAGGCCGGCTTCCCGAGCGGCGCCGATCGTTCGAAGTTTCTGGTCAAAGGTATGAGTCGAACAGATCTGGGGGAAGAAACTCGGCGCGGTCTCGAGGTTGTGATGATACGTGGAAAGGCCCGCTGCTTTTAGGTCTCGCAGAAAAGCGGGCTCCACGAACCCGAGAGAAGCCGCGACCTGAAGGTCTGTTTCAGAGCGGATGGATTCCACGGTCTTGAGGAGCCTGGCCTTTTCCCTCGAGCCAGCAATGGCTTTTCCGCTCGTAACCAGACTGAAGCAACGGACCCTCCAGGAGCAAGCCTCCTTGGCCGCCGCCAGGGCCTTATCGGTCGAGACCAGAGGGTAGCGTTGAATCCGGGCGCTATGGCGTCCGCTCTGAGCGCAAAAGGCGCAGTCCTCGGAGCACCCTCCTGACTTGGCGTTGAGGATGGCGCAAAGGTGCACTCTTTTCCCGAAAGCTTTTTCTCGCAGTCCATTTGCTCGGGCCACGAGATCCCAAAGGCCAGGGCCTTGGGGCGAAAAGAATTCGACTGCTTCCTTGAAGGAAAACTTGGTAGCCCGCGGGTCCTCGGGCTTGGATGCGAGAGTGAGCATTGGACAGCCCGTTTCTTGCGATGAGTCAGGCTCGCACGTTAGCATCGAACCTCCGAATTGTCAACCATGACGTTAAAGTATGGTAGACAATTTGAGTTCGAGGGAGGATATCGTTCAGCCTGCCAGAAGTAATAAATGTTTAAAGGCAAGTGATTAATGAAAACATGTCATGTAATACTTTAACTTATTTCGAACAAGTTACTGCCGACCCCGCCTTCGGTGTTTCACCTTTGGGCAGTGGCTGAAAGCCCTGACTCTCTGTTTCCGGGCTTTTGTGCTTTCCTCAGCCGCGGTCGGTCCCACCCGCTGCGAGTGCTTGCGCCACTGCTTCTTGGAATGCGTTTTTGTCGGATGGGCCGGCTTTTCTTTTTCAGGGCGTTTCTCTACTATCCTTTCGAAAAGGTGGGGGAGCAAGCCGAGCTTTTCCAAAGGAGTTCCCCTGAATGAGAAGCGACCGAATCGAGAGACACGGGAGAAGTGCGAATGGACAAGAGCTTGGTTGAGCGGATCTTGCGAGACGGAAAGATCGACCGTGCGGAAATGAAGATCATCGCGGGCTATGTGGCGAATTCAAGTCAGCTGACCAAGGAAGAAAAACTATGCCTCAAGGAAATCTTCACCAAACTCAGCAAGGGAGAGGTCGTTCTGGAAACCTGAAGCGCTGCGAGTGAAGGCAAGCCGGTTCTGGGCATGCCCGGCGTCGGTGCCAGGCCTCGAAGCTGGTGAGCCCGGGGGAGGAAGAACGATGAGCGACGATCTTTACGAACGGCTCAGGCAGTTCCTGGATACGTTCCCCGGAGGGTTTCCGGCCACGCCCACGGGCGTTGAGATCCGGATCCTCAAGAAACTCTTTTCCCCTGCGGACGCAGAACTTTTTCTCAAGCTCAGAAAAGAGCCTGAGGATCTCGCGTCGATCGCGGCCAGGCTGGGCAGGCCCGAGGCCGAACTCGGCAAAGAACTCGAGGACATGGCCAGGCGGGGCCTCGTGTTTCGAACCCGGGTCGAAGGGCGGACGCGCTACCAGGCGTATCAGTTTTTCGTGGGCATTATCGAAGCGCAAATCAATCGGGTGGACCTGGAGCTGACGCAGCTCGTGGAGGAGTATTTTCCGTTCCTGGGAGCCGTTGGCCTTTCTCTGCAAACCAAGCAGATGCGCGTCATCCCGGCTGAAAAGTCTCTGGAGACCGGAACGACGGTGGCTCCGTACCATTTCATGCGGAACCTGGTCCGGGACGAGGATCTCGTGGCCGTGGCGCCCTGCATCTGCCGGCAAATGGCCGAGACCAAGGGAAACCGATGCGAACACACCCTGGAGACCTGCCTGTCCTTCGGCGACCTGGCCCAGTTCTATCTCGACAATGGCGTGGCCAGGCGGATTTCCAAGGAAGAGCTCTTGGGGCTTCTCGACAAAGTGGAGCAGGAAGGGCTCGTGCTCTGCACGAGTAATACGCAGGATCTTTCCGTTGTGTGCTGTTGCTGCAAGTGCTGCTGCGGAATCGTAAACGGCGTGCGGCTCCTGCCAGAGAGTTCTCTCATGGTGAACATCTTTTATCAGTCCCGCATCGACGGGGATCTCTGCTCCGCGTGCGGAGTCTGCTTCGAACGCTGCCCGGTCGGGGCGATCACCGAAAGCGACGGGGCCTTTCAGGTCCTTTCGGAAAAGTGCATCGGCTGCGGTTTGTGCGCTTCCTCCTGTCCGACCGGCGCGATTTCTCTGGCCGAAGTCGCGGGAGCCAAACCGCCCTTCAAGGACCACCAGGAGTTAAAGACCAGAGTCCTGATGGAACGGGGGCTCCTGTGAGCGCCTTCGCCGGCCGGCCTTTCGCTTTTCGGCCTGCGGTTGCGGACGGTCTTCCATGGTTTGCGATCTCCCCTCCCTTCTGGAGCGCTTCGGTCTCGTTGTAAAGACCCACCGCGTGGGCGATCTGGACCTTCGGTGGGCTGAGGTCGATCGAGCCGACGCCCTGGTGCGGGAAATCTACCCTGAAGGGGTGAACCCGGACGGAGATGCTCCGGCTTGGATGTTCGCCTGGCCTGCCGCGCTCGCCTTGGCCGAACACCTCGTCGTGAGGGAGCAAGCGGCAGGGCTGCGCGTCCTCGAGCTGGGTTGCGGCGCCGCCTTGCCGGGGATCGCGGCCGAGCGGGCAGGCGCGGGCCTCGTGGTTTGTACAGACTGCCACCCTCTTGCCCTGGACCTGGCCCTGTACAACGGGAGACTCAATGGGTGCACGAACCTCGAAGCCCGGCTTCTGGACTGGCATCGCCCGGACTGGACAAACTCCTTCGACCTCGTTCTGGGGTCCGAGGTTGTGTATTTCGAGAGAGCCTTCGATCCTCTTTTGAGCGTTCTGAAACGCTCGGCCCTCTCCGGCGCTCGGATCCTGCTTTCCGACGCCTTCCGGCCCCAAATGGATCGGTTCCTGGCGCGCTGCGAAGGGGAGGGTTTCGCCTGGCGGCAGCAGGCCGAGGTCGTTCATCTGCCCGGCGAGAGCCACCGAGTGCGCCTGACGTGCTTGCGCCACCTGTGAATCTCGTTGCGCCGAGGGCTTTCCGAAAGATCCTTCCCGTCTCCTCAGCGCAATTCGGGCTGTCCTTTCTTTTGGAGGATCTTCATGCCGGTCGAGGGCTTCATCATGGAAAGGTCACGGGAAGCGACCGGGGGGGGGCGTGCTCCAGGATGAGGCCCTCGATTTGAGAGACGTCTTCGGCCGCGGGGCAGATCTTCAACCTGTCGAATCCGCGATTGGCCTGGCCTCAGGCCGAAGCGATCTCCTCCAGAAGCATGAGCTCAGGAGGGGCAGAAACGAAGGACTGGGCCTTGCGAAAGAACTCCGCCATCTGGGGCGAGGAGGCGTGGGCCTGGAAGGCTGCCTGGTCTCTGTACCGTTCAATCACGACCATGAGGTTCGGATCCGAGGGGTCCCGGTTCACGGTGTAAAGGAGCGTGCCTTCTTCCTGGGCCACGTGGGGCAGGAAGGCCCGCATGCTCTTGAGGGCCTCTTCCATCTTGCCTTCCTGGACTCGAATTTTGGCGACGACTGCGACCATCTCTTTTCTCCTTCTCCAGAACAGGGGGGTTGGCTGTAAGAAGTCGGGCTCATCATTTCACCGGTAGCCGGGCACGGTCAAGGGGTTTTGATGCTTGTCCAGGCCTCATTTACGAAACTGGAGGGGTGTGCTAGAAAAGAAAGATCCGGCCCGCCCCGATGTTCCTTTCGCGCGGGGCTTTTCACCAGAGGTAGAAGACCATGCAGCTAAATCCCGAAGGGCCAGAAGCCGAGCCGAAACCTCTTCCTGCGAAAGAACGGCAGAACCGCAACAGCGCCAGGCGCAGGGTCGTGTTCTTGATCGTGCTGGTCGCGGCCGCATCCGTCGTCGCATGGCGCGTCTGGGAGACCAGCGGGCGGGTCGTCACGGACGACGCCTATGTGCACTGTACCATCTATACCATAAGCCCCCGGGTTGCGGGCACCGTGATCGACGTGTTGGTTGAGGACAACCAGGAGGTCGAGCCTGGCGAATTGCTCGTGCGCCTGGACCCCGAGCCGCCCTCCCTGCAGGTCCGCATGGCGAGGGCTGCCTTGGAGGCGGCCCGCACGCAATACCAGGGCGCCGAGGTCGGCCTGCGGGCTGCCCAGGCCGAGGACGCTCTGGTCGAGGCCAAGCTCGCCCAGGCCAAGACCGACCTCGACCGGGCGGCCCGGCTTTTCGAACGCAAGGCGATTGCGGAGGACCGTTACGATCAGGCTGTGACCCAGCACCGCGTGCTTTCGGCGCAGAAAGGGGTGAGTGCGGCGCAGATCGAAGTGGCCAAGGCGAAGCTCGAGTCCAGCCGGGCGGCCTTGGAGAACGCCGAGGCTCAGCTCGCTCATGCTGAGCTCATGTTGAGCTACACCGAGATCCGCTCGCCGGGCCGCGGGTATGTGAGCCGCAAAGAGGTCGAAAAAGGCAAGGTGGTCCAGCCTGGCGTTCCCCTGATGACCGTCGTCGACCTCAAGGACCTCTGGGTGGAAGCGAATTTCAAGGAGACCCAGCTCGAGCACGTCCGGCCCGGCTTGAAGGCCGATGTTCGGGTGGATACGTTCTCGAAACGTGCGTTTCCCGCTCACGTGGATTCCATCGAGGCGGGCACCGGCGCGGCCTTCTCGCTCTTTCCTCCGGAGAACGCCACGGGGAACTGGGTCAAAGTCGTGCAGCGCATCCCGGTGAAGGTGGTTTTGGACGACCCCGGAGACGACCAGGCTGAAGCGGTCCTGCGGGTCGGCATGTCCACAGAGGTCACGATCCACCTCGAAGGCAGGCCTCTCCTGCCCTGGCCTCTGTCCAGATGGCTGCGCTGACCCTCTCGGGGCCCGGAAGCCCTTTGCCATGAACTCGGCTGCTTCCCCCAACAAGTGGCTCGTCACGCTCACCATCATGATCCCGACCTTCATCGAGATCATGGACATGACCGTGGTGAACGTGTCCCTCAATCACATCCAGGGGAGTCTGAGCGCAGGCCTGGACGAGGTAACGTGGATCCTCACCTCGTACCTCGTCTCGAACGCGATCGTCATCCCCATGAGCGGCTGGTTGGCCTCCAGGATCGGCAGAAGGCGCTATCTGCTTCTTTCGGTCGCCCTTTTTACGTCCAGTTCGCTCCTCTGTGGTGCTGCCACGAGCCTGGGCATGCTCGTCTTTTTCCGGGTGCTCCAAGGCATCGGGGGAGGAGGATTGCAGCCCTTGTCCCAGGCCATCCTGCTCGAAACTTTCCCCCGGGAAGAACACGGAACCGCCATGGCCGTGTTCGGGATGGGAATCGTCTTCGCGCCGATCCTGGGACCCATCTTGGGCGGGTACATCACGGACAACTGGAGCTGGCGTTGGATCTTCTACATCAATGTTCCTGCAGGGATCCTCTCCGTGATTCTCGTGCTTCTCTACATATGGGATCCGCCCTATTTGAGAAACCAGGTCCGAAAGATCGACTACTGGGGGATCGGGCTTCTCGTCGTGGGGATCGGTTCGCTGCAGCTCGTCCTGGACCGCGGGGAGCGGCTGGACTGGATGGCGTCGACCTTTATTCGCAGGATGTCCTTCCTCTCCGCCTCGTGCCTGCTCCTTTTCGTGTGGCAGGAACTGAGGACTTCCGCCCCCGTTGTGGACCTCAGGGTGTTTCGGGACCGGTCCTTCGCCCTGGGCAACATCGTGATGTTCAGTGGATTTTTTGCCTTTTTTGCGAGTCTCGTTCTCCTCCCCATTTACGTGCAGAAGCTCATGGGCTACACGGCTTGGTGGGCAGGGTGGGTGTTGGCGCCCGGGGGGGTGGCATCCCTCCTGATGATGCCTCTTGCGGCGAGACTTTTACAAAAAACCGATCCGCGCAAGCTCCTCTTCGTGGGGCTCGCCTTGAACGCTTATGCCCTGTATCTCATGAGCCGCTTCAACCTGGATGCAGATTTCATGTCGATCCTGTGGCCGAGGGTGGTTCAGGGATTCGGTCTCGGATTCTTTTTTGTTCCCCTTTCCACGGTCACGGTGGGCCGGATCCCAAAGGAAAAGATGGGGAACGCGTCTGCGATCTTCAACCTGCTCCGGAACCTTGGGGGGAGTTTCGGCGTGGCCGTTCTCACCACCCAGTTGGCCCGGAGGGCCCAGTTCCATCACCACAGGCTCGGGGAGTTGTTTTCGCCCACCTATCCGCCTCTCCAACATTCCCTCGAGAACCTGCTGCCCTGGATGCAGGGCCGCTTCGGGGCCGGCAGCGAGGCGGCCCTGCAGAAAGCCCTGGGGCTTCTCTACGCGGAACTCAACCGGCAGGCCTTCATGAAGGCCTTTAACGACGCCTTCTATCTGGATGTGCTTTTTTTCCTCATTCCCCTTCCGATCGCGTTTCTGATTCGGAAGGCAGAGGCCCCAGCCGGGGCGCCCGCTCTTCACTGAAGAGTCCTTTTGCATATGATCCATTCCATTGATCTTCAGTTCCTGGGGCTTCGCAACACCTTATGCGCTTATCTTGTTGAGACGAGCGAAGGCCCGGTCCTGGTCGAGACAGGACCTCATTCCACTTTCGCCGCCCTTGAACAGGGCGTAAGAAGGCTCGGCTTCGACCTTCGCGAAGGGCGCCACGTGTTCCTGACCCATATCCATCTCGACCACGCAGGCGCTGCCTGGGCCCTGGCCCGATGGGGCGCCAGGATTCACGTGCATCCTGCGGGGGCCGCTCACCTGATCGACCCGGGGAATCTGCTCCGGTCCGCCGAAAGAATCTATCGAGGCGAGATGCGTGCGCTCTGGGGCGATGTCGAACCTCTGGATCCGGGGAGCGTGGTCCCGGCTGGCCACGGCGAGGCGTTTCGCGTTGGGGCGACCGAATTCGTCGCCTGGCACACGCCCGGTCACGCGGTTCACCACGCATTGTGGCAGGTGGGCGAAAACCTTTTCACCGGCGACGCGGGCGGGGTGAAAATCCATCGCGGTCCGGTGATTCCTCCGTGTCCGCCGCCGGATCTCGACGTGGACCGATGGCGCGAGTCGCTTCGCCTCATCCGCTCTCTCAAGCCGACGCAGCTCTTTCTCACCCATTTCGGGGCCGTGGCGGAGGTCGATGCGCACCTAAAGGAGCTGGAGGAGCGCCTGATGGCGTGGACCGGCTGGATTGGGCCGCACGTGGAGGCTGGAGCGACTCTGGAGACCCTTGTGCCCCTCTTTCGCGCCTTTGTGGACGAGGAGTCCGGGTTGACCGTGTTGACCGGGGAGGAGCGGCAAGCCTATGAGAGCGCCAGCCCCGCCTGGATGAGCGCAGCCGGCCTGATGCGCTACTGGCGGAAAAAGATGGGGCGGTAGGTTCCTTTTCTCAAGGGACGTGTAACCATTCCTCGGATCGAGTGGGTGGGATTGTTTGACAGGGATCGAGAGTTGTGCAATTCTATTTGTACAAAACCGGCGAGGGGGCAGAGATGAGGAAAATCAGGGTATCCGAGGTTCGCAATCGTCTTCCTTCCTTGCTTGACGAAATCGCCCTGTCGAACGAGCCGATCGTGGTGACCCGTCATGGGAAGCCGGTGGCCAAGATCGTGTCCTTCCGCAAGGCCAGACCGGGCTCGGAGCGATATCCTTTGAGGGGGTTGCCCATCCGGGTTTCGAAGGATTTCGATCAACCCGCTCCCGACCTCTGGGAAGCTCTTGGCAAATGATCGTCCTGGACACACAGGCTTGGCTCTGGTGGCTTCACAATCCGGCCCATCTGTCCCGGCGTGCCCTGTCAGCGATCCAACAGGCCGAAAGAGGGGACGGCATCCGTGTTTCGGTGATTTCCGTATGGGAGATCGCCGTAAAGACCCAGGCGGGCAAGCTGGATCTGCCTCTGGAGATTCACGAGTGGTACAGGAGGGCATGCTCTTATCCGAACCTCCTGGTGGAACCTCTGTCCGCCGTGGATGCCATTGCCAGCACCCAGTTGCCTGGCCGCTTCCACAAGGATCCTGCGGACCGGATGATCATTGCTCTGGCGCGCCGGCACGGCGTTCCTCTTGTCACCGCAGACGCCAGGATCCGAGACTATCCCCACGTAGAAGTGATCTGGTAAGGGTTTGGGCTTGCGCTTGATGCAGCCTTTGCCGCCACGCCGGGTTGAAAGAGCCCGCAGGGTCCTGTAGAGTTCACTCGGGTCGGCACAGCGGGCCGAAGGCGCCGCGCCGGACTCGGAACGCATAAGAGAAGGAGAAGGGGCGTGCCCAGGTACAGGATACAAGCACACGATGCGAATTGCACAGGATGCCTGCGATGCCAGCTCGCTTGCTCGCAGGCCTATCAGAAGGCCTTCAACCCATCTCTGGCGAGAATCCGCATCGGCTTCCACGGCGTGGACTTTTCGATCCGGTTTACGACCGAATGTGTGGCCTGCGGACTTTGCGCAGACAACTGCCTGTACGGAGCGCTCGAGAAGAGCGCGGAAGGGGAACCCGGATGAGCCTGGGTGGTTTTGCCGGAAAGGTTCTGATCGTGGATTTGTCCGAGGGGGCGATAAGGAAAGAGCCGCTCCCAGAGGCGTTCGCCCGGGATTACCTGGGGGGGATGGGCCTGACAATCAAGCTGGCTTACGAAAGGATCAAGTCCGGGGCCGATCCTCTGGCTCCGGAGAATCCGATCGTGCTCGGCGTAGGCCCCCTGGTCGGGACGGATCTGCCGTCAGCGTCGCGCGTGTACTCGGTCACGAAGCTGCCCTCAAGCGGCACGGTCGGATGGAGCGGCGCTGGCGGCGTGACGTTCGGTTGCATGCTGAAAAACGCTGGATACGACCACATCGTGATCACCGGCCAAGCGGCACGGCCTGTGTTTCTGGAGATCCAGGACGGGGAAGTGGCCTTGCGGGACGCCGCATCCCTGTGGGGGCTGGGGGTTCAGGAGACCTGCGAGGCTCTCTGGAAGGAGCGCGCCCGTCCTGCCGGGGTGCTGGCGATCGGGCAGGGCGGCGAAAACCGGGTGAAGTTCTCGATGGCCTACATCGACAGGATCGCCACCCTCGGCAGGGGCGGGTTCGGGGCCGTCATGGGCTCGAAAAACCTGAAGGCCATCGTGGTTCAGGGCGCCCAGGGCGTGTCGGTAGCGGATCGAAAGGGTTACGCTTCGCTCCGGAAGGAGATTTTTGAAAAGATCCGCGCCTATCCGTATCTCAAAGAATGGCAGGAAATAGGTCTGATCAAGTCCTTCCCGTTTGTGGACAAGGAGGTCTACTTCAAAGTCAAGAAAAAGCGGGTGGCCTGCGTTTCGTGTCCGATCGGTTGCAAGGACGTTGTGGAGATCCGAGACGGGCGGTTCAAAGGGCTTGTCGCCTGTTCGAGTTCGGCCATCAACCTTTTCACGCCCCTCGTCTACGGGATGAAGGACTGCCGGGAGGCCATCCGGCTCATTGCACGACTGGACGCGTACGGGCTGGACATGTTCGAGTTTTTCGGGCTGATGGGGTTTGCCCGGACTCTGGTGGAAGAAGGTTTGATTTCGCCGGGACAGGCGGAGCCGCGAATCGCTCTTGATTCGCTCTCTTCCATGGAGGCCTGGGCCGGGAAGATCGCCCGGAGGGAAGGGCTTGGCGAAGTGCTGGCCGATGGATTCCAGGGGGTTCTCGAGGCGTTCGGCGACAAGGCCTTGGAGCTTGCTCCTGCCCTGGTCAAAGGCATGCACCCGTACGCAGGGCCCGGCTCGGCCCTGCCGTGGGATCTGTTCGGGACCATGGAGCTTGGTCAGGTCCTGGATCCCCGGGGGCCTCACGTGGGATCGAGCGGCTCCCCGACCTATTTTGCCCGCCGGCCCCTGGAGGTTTTCCCCAAGCACCTTGCCCGAATGGGCGTGCCCGAACAAGAGGTGGAGGGTCTGCTCGTGCGAGACGCCGCAGGGGAACTCTCGGGTCTCAAGGTCGGCGCCCTGTTGCGGCACGCCCACCGCTGGTTCACGATCCTGGGCTCCCTGGGTGTGTGCGCCCGGGCTCAGATCAACCGATTTTACAACGCTTCTTTTTGCGCCCGCGCCTACGAAGCCGTCACCGGCATCGAGACTCCCCTTGCCGAACTCAGGCAGCGGGCGGACCGCGCCTGGACCCTGCTCAGGATGGTCAACCTGCGAGAAGGCCTGCGAAGGGAGCGCGACGAGTCCTTGCCCCAACAGTGGTTCGGCAAGGGACGTTTCAAGGAGTACGTCAGCGGGAACGAACTCTCCCCGCAAGAGGCGCAGGCCATGATCGCGGACTATTACCGCGCGTGGAACTGGGACCCCGAGACAGGCGTCCCCACCCAGGACGCCCTCGAGAAACTCGGCCTCCAGGGCCTGGCGTTACGGCCGGCCTAGGGCAAAAGGGCGCGCTCCATTTCAGCGATGGCGCTGTCGAGGATCTCCACGATCCGGTCGATGATGGGCCGTTCCATGATGAGGGCCGGGGCGATGCAGACGGTCTCCATCGTGGAGGAGCGGATGTAAAGGCCCTTTTCCCAGCAGAGGCGCGCCACCATTTCCGGGGCTTCGTTTTCGGGCTTGATCGGGACCTTTTTCTCCCGGTCTGCGACGAACTCGATGGCCGCAAGCATGCCCATTCCTCGTACGTCTCCCACGGACCTGTGCCTGCTGAGGGTGCGGAGCCCCTCGAGGAGGTAACGGCCGTTCTCCTCCGCCTTGCGGACCAGGCCCTCTTCCTCGATCACCTCCAGATTGGCCAGGCCGGCCGCGCACCCAACCGGGTGGTTCATGTATGTGAACCCGTGCATGAGCGGGAGCCTGTCGTCCTGGAGGTCTCCGATCGCCTGGTAGATGTCCTCCCGCATGACCGCGGCTCCCAGGGGGATGTGGCCGGAACTCAAGCCCTTGGCCAGACTGAGCATGTCGGGCCGGATGCCGCCCCAATGCTCATGGGCGAACATGGCCCCTGTGCGGCCGAAGCCGGTGATCACTTCGTCCAGGATGAGCAGGATGTCGTAGCGGTCGCAGAGCTGGCGAACTGCGGGGAAGTAGTCAGGCGGCGGAGGGATCACGCCGCCCGAGCCGATGACGGGCTCGGCCAGGAAGGCGGCGACGGTTTCTGGCCCTTCCTGCCGGATTGTCTCTTCCACGTCCCGGACGCACTCGAGGCCGCAGCCCGGATAGGTCCTCTCGAACTCGCATTGGTAGCAGTAGGGCGCGGCCGTCTGGACAAAGCCTTCGGGCAGCGGATCCAGATTGAAGTGAAACGGGAAGATCCCGGTCGCCGCGGTCGTGGCCAGACCCATGCCGTGGTAGGAAAACCTGCGGGAGAGAATTTTCTTCTTGTCCGGTTTGCCTGAGAGGGCCCAGTAAAGGCGGGCCATCTTGATGTTCGTTTCATTGGACTCGGTTCCGCCGCAGGTGAACCACATTCGCGTCAGGCGATAGGAAGGGTTCAGGAGGCCCGCAATCCTTGCGGCCAGTTCGATGGCCGGCGGCGTGGCGACCCCGTGGAAGGAGGTGAAGTAGCTGAGCTTCTTCATTTGCCTGTGGACCGCTTCGACGATCTTGGGGTGGTTATGACCCACGGCCACGCACCAGAGGCCGGAAAAACCGTCTATGTAACGGCGGCCTTGGGCGTCGCGGATCCAGACGCCTTCGCCTTCGACGACGATCCGGGGTGGGTGCCGCTCGAAGTGTTTGGGATGGGTGAGCGGGTGGATGAGGTGCGCCCGGTCGAGTTCGGCGAGTCGGTCTTCGACGTTCATCCTGGCTTCTCCCAAGGCCGTTGCGGAGAGTCCGCAGCGCGATTAGATGAGGCCCAGTCTCTGGAGCTTCATGCCCAGGTTCATGTCGCCCTTGAACTTGAGCTTTCCGGTCATGAAGGCCTTCTGGCCCGATAGGTCTCCGTTGACGAGATCCACGTAATCCTTGTCTTTCATCGTGATCGTCATGTCCGGATTCTCGCTGGTTCCTCTCTGGACGGAGAGGTTCCCGTCCCGGATGGTCAGGGTCCAGTCGCCTCCGTTCTCTCCGGAGAGCCGGATCTGGACCGTGGCCGCGAGTCCGGCTGCCTTGTTTGGGTCGAACTTCTGGGGCAAGATCTGTTCCAGAAACTCTTGAGGTGTCCGCACGGGCATGGCCATTCTCCTTTTCAAGGGCGGGCGCCCGCTTCCGGCTGGGCGGGCTTCCCGGGCCGGCCCAGCCTTCGGTCCACGAAGCGCTCCACCGAATCGAAGCTGTACACCTTCACTTCGGGAGGAAGTCTTTCCAGAGGGATTTCGGCTCTTGCCGCGGACCGGTGACCGCCGGCGTTGCCGACATCGGAAAAATGGATCTCGGCGATCCGGCCCACATCCTTTTTCAGGCTGCGGGAGCGGAAAATGATCACGAGCTTCTCAGATGCCACGCAGGAGACCGCCACAACTTGAACGCCCGAGACCCGGATGAAGAAATCCGCCAGGATCACGGCGATATCCGCGGACTCCGCGGCCCCCACGTGCAGCACGGCTCGCCGTTTTTCGCCCTTGAACCGCTGCAAGGCGAGTTCGAAATAGCCAAGCTGCTTCCTGGGAATCTCGTTCGTGTCGATGAGCCGGAGGAGCTGATGGTTGGCGTACGGGAACACGCGGCTGAAGGCCGCCACGTCTTTCTTGTTGAGACTTCGCTGGAAACGATCCGTGTCCGTGATGATGCCGTAGCAGAGGGCTGTGGCGACCCGCTCGGTGATGCGGATTCTGGCCGCCTCCAGGTACTCGACCAGGATCGACGAGGTGGCGCCCATTTCGGGCCGGATGTCGGAAAAACCGTACGTATGACCCTGGGCCAAGGGGTGATGGTCGATCACGATGTCCCAGACCGGAAGCTTGAGGTCCGGGAACTGGTTGGGCTGGGCGTCGACCAGGCAAAAGCGGTTGTACTCGGGCAGCATGGATTCGCGCAGCGGAAGGGTCTGGATCCGAAGGAGCTTCACCATGGTGCGGTTCTCGGCTCTCTTGATGGCTTCCTGAACCGCGATGTCCGCAAAGGCACGGTTCCTGTGAAAGATGAGACTCAAGGCCAAGGCGCTGGCCAGGGAGTCGGGATCCGGCCGGATGATGATCAACCCCCTGGAATCGGGCTTGATCAGAGCCTTGAGGCTTTCGTAACGTTTTGAGGCCATTGGTGCAGCGAAGTCCTGTTTTTCGCTCCGCCGGTTTTCACGCGAAGAGGCGGAGGGGGCCGTGCCCTTTGCCGTCGCGATGGTCCTAGTCCTTGAAAGGCGGACCAAAGGCAGTTAAACAAGAAATTGCGTTCAAAATCAAGGCGGCACGGAAAAGCGGCACGGGAAGGCACGCAAGGTTTTTACCGTTGCAAGGCAGGCGCGGCTCTTCCATTGGGACCCGCAAGGGCTCGCACGAGTCTCGCTGCGTTTGAGACAGAAGGAGGCATCTGGATGGAGGCGGGGCAGCAAAATAGGATGGAACGTTTTTTCAAGCCCCGAAGCATTGCGATCGTCGGCGTTTCGACAAAGTCTGTTCGCTTCGGCGGTCTAAGTTTTCTCCAGAAGTACCAGGAGTGCGGCTTCTCGGGCCGGATCTACCCCGTCCATCCCAGAGCGCCCGAGATCCGAGGCCTCAAGGCTTATCCATCTCTGCGGAGTCTCCCCGAGACTCCGGACCTTGTTGTGGTATGCGTCCCGGCTGACTCGGTGCCTGGGGTCCTTCGCGAGTGCGGCCAGATCGGCGTCGGGTGCGTGCATATCCTTTCGAGCGGTTTCAAGGAACTCGGGACCGCCGAGGGCCGGAGGCTTGAGGAAGAGGTTGCCTCGATCGCCCGCGAACAGGGCCTCCTCGTCATGGGTCCGAATTGCATGGGCCCGTACTGTCCGGAGGGCAGGGTTACGCCCTGGGGAGCGATCCCGGGCCTTCCCGGGCCCGTGGGCGTGATTTCCCAGAGCGGCACGCTTACCCAGCGGATCACCGAGTATCTTTGTTCCCTCGGGATGGGCGTTTCCAAGGCTGCGAGCTTCGGAAACGCCGCGGTTTTGGATGCCGTCGATCTTCTGGAGTTCCTCGGCCGTGACGAGGCGACCCAAGCCGTGGCCATGTACCTAGAGGGGGTCCCGGACGGCCGCAGATTCCTCGAGCGGGCAAGGGGCGTCAACGTGATCAAACCAGTGGTGCTTTGGCGGGGAGGGGAGAGCGAGGCAGGCCGGTGGGCGGCTCGTTCGCACACCGGCAGCATGGCAGGCGCAGGGCATTTATGGGAGGCCTTCTACCGCCAGACCGGCGTCACCCGGGTGGATTCGATGGACGAACTCGTGGATGCGGTTTTCGCTCTTCTGCTTCTGCCGAAACCCCGGGGCAGGCGGGTCTTCCTGGTGGGAGGTGGAGGGGGAACGAGCGTCGTGAGCGGCGACGCATGCGCGCGGGCCGGTCTCGAGGTCGCCTCCCTTTCTGCGTCCACCCTGGAGGCGCTCAGGCGGATGGTGCCGGCCGTCGGGTCCATCGCAGGCAATCCCCTAGATTACTGGAGAGCCTACGAGGACGCCCAGGAGCTCATCCGGATTCTGGAACTTGCCTTCGGGGATCCCTCGGTGGACATGATCGTGGTGGATCGGATGATCCCTAGAGCCGCGTACCATATGCCTGAGGCCGCCGCCGACGCATCTTCCGAGGTGATCGAGTACGTGGAACAGAACAGACGGAAGAAGCCCGTTGTGTTCACGGTGGACTTCGGCGGCGGTGATCCGGACCTTGCGCTGCGGGGCAGCGGCCTTGTGGCGCGCTTCTGCCGGGCCGGGCTGCCGGCTTATCCAGGCCTTGGTCGGGCGCTGAAGGCTCTTGCCCACTTGTGCCGGCGTTACGAGGGTCTTAGGCCGAGAGGACCCGATCAGGGGACAAGCTTGTAGACGACGTCGTGCTCGCGCACCCGGCCCGGAATCTTGATGCCGATGCTGGCCCCGGGGTCTGCCTTCTCCACCGACACGTGCTCCATCTGCATGGAGTCGATCGTCGCCTCCATGTCGGTCGTGTGCCCCCGAATCCGGATCCGGTCGCCCACCCGAAGGGATCCCTCGGTGAGCCGGATCGCCGCGACTCCGATCTTGGAGAAGAACTTCTCGACAACGCCGATTTTCTGCTCCTCTGCCATGGCGAACCCCTCTTGTTTTTGAGTCTGGAGGGGATTATGGCCGTTTTGGAGGCCCTTATGCAAACAAATTCGGCCGGTCCGGCCCATGACGCGGGAAGGAATCTCCCTGTGAGGCGGCCGCATCGATAGAGAGAATCCTTCGAGAAAACGATTCGAGGAGGGAGAGGGAAGATGCCGCCCCGAAAAAGTCGTGAGATCCATTTAAGGAGACGTCCACAGGGTATTCCGGTTCCGGACGATTTCGAGCTTGTGGAAGTGGTTCTGCCCGAGCCTGGCGAGGGGGAGGTGCTGGTCCGGAATATCTATGTCTCCGTCGACCCCTATATGCGGGGAAGGATGATCGACAGGCCGAGCTACATGCCGCCTTTCGAGCTGGGCAAACCCCTCGAGGGAGGCTGTGTGGGCCAGATCGTGGAATCCCGCAACGAAAGGCTCAGGGAGGGCCAGTTTGTGGTGGGGATGCAGGGTTGGAGGGAGTTTTACCTTTCGAACGGCCGTGGGTTGCTCCCCGTGGATCCGGCTCTGGCGCCCTTGCCCGCCTATCTCGGGGTCCTGGGCATGCCCGGGCTCACGGCTTATGTGGGCCTTCTCGATTTTGGAAAGCCCGTGCAGGGGGAGACTCTTTTTGTGTCGGCCGCGGCAGGCGCCGTCGGATCCGTGGTGTGTCAGATTGGAAAGATCAAGGGATGTCGGGTCGTGGGCAGCGCGGGCTCGGACGAGAAGGTGGACTGGCTTCTTCGGGAGGCTGGGATCGATTGCGCTTTCAACTATAAGCGCGTGCACTCCCTGCACCGGGAGCTCGAAAGGCTCTGCCCCGACGGAATCGATGTTTATTTCGAGAACGTGGGGGGTGCGCACTTGGAAGCCGCCCTCGAGCGGATGAACCTGCGGGGCCGGATCGTCCTGTGCGGCATGATCGCCCGTTACAACGACACCAAGCTCGAGCCCGGACCGAGAAACCTCTTTCTGGCTATCGGCAAGCGCCTAACCCTGAGGGGATTCATTGTGTCGGATCACCTGGACCGGATCGGCCCCTTTACGACTGACATGGCCCGGTGGATTTCCGAGGGCAAGATCCGGTGGAAGACAACCGTGCTGGAGGGAATCGAAAAGGCGCCGGAAGCCTTCATCGGCCTTTTCAAAGGAGAGAACCTGGGCAAGATGCTCGTCCGGGTCTCGCCCGAGGCTCCAAGGGCGTTTTGAGGATGTTCCCGCAGACCCGGGTCGCCGCGTTCCTGGACCGACCCAACCGGTTTCGATTGCGCTGCCGCCTGGACGGCCGCACGGTATCCGCTTTCCTTCCCAATCCTGGCAGGCTTCGGGAGCTTCTTTTGCCGGGGCGGCCGGTGTACTTGGTAAGAGAAGTCGGTTCGAGTGGGAGGAAGACTTCCTACACCGCAGTGGCTGTCGAGAGACAAGGCCGCCCGATCCTCCTGCACACCCATCGAACGAACGAGGCGGCCCGTGCCCTTCTCGAAATGGGAGCCGTTCCATTTTTGCGGGGCGCCCAAATCAAGGACTCTGAGGTCCGTTCCGGGAGGAACCGGTTCGATTTTCTCCTTGAACAGTCGGGCAGGCGGACGTATCTGGAGGTGAAGTCCTGCACCCTGGCTGGCACGCGGGTCGCCATGTTCCCGGACGCCGTGACCGAGCGGGGGGCGAGGCACGTCAGGGATTTGGCCGCCCTTGCGGAGAGGGGCGTCTCAAGCGCGGTGCTTTTCGTCGTCCATTGGCCCGAGGCAAGAGTATTCCTTCCGGACTTCCACACCGATCCGGTTTTCGCGCGGACGCTGCTTGAGTGCCGCGACCGTGTGTCGGTGGCAGCGGTGGCCGTGGGATGGACGTCGTCCCTTACGCTTTCCGGCGAGGTGAGGGTCTTGGAAATCCCTTGGGATGTGCTGGAACGGGAGAACCAGGACCGTGGCAGCTACCTACTGGTTGTGCGCGTTCCGCGGGTCGTCTCCGTTGAGGTGGGTGCCTTGGGCCAGATCCGGTTCCCAGCCGGATTCTATGTGTATGTCGGATCGGCCATGGCCGGGCTTTCCGCGAGGCTGGCCAGGCACCGAAGGCGTCGAAAGAGAATGCACTGGCATATCGACTGGCTCGCCTCCAGTGCTCGGATCGTGGATACGCTCCCCATCCGCTCCTCGGAGCGTCTGGAGTGCGATCTCGCCCGGGCCATGGCCGGGTTTGCCTCGGATCGGGTGCCGGGCTTTGGCTGTTCGGACTGCTCCTGTGAAAGCCACCTTTTCCGGATGCCGATGAACCCCTTGTACATGCAGCCTTTCCACGACCTCTTGGCCTGGTTCCGCATGGACCGGCTGGTGCCAGGATCCCTTACCGGCGCAACCCCGATCTCTGGTCATCCAAAGCAGTTGAAAAGCTAAAAGCCTGCTCGGGGGCTCTAGAAGCGGATCGTGTAAGAGGCGCCGATCGCCCAGACATTGCCCCCGAATTCCACGGGGATATAGTCGTCTCGGACGTCGATTCCGTTCAGATAGCCGTAGACCGCCTCGATGAAGGCCTGCCGCGACTCCTCCCGAAACCTGTGGTACTGGTAAAAGAACTCAAAATCATGCGCCATGGTTTTGCCGAGAAGGGTCACGCACAGGCCGCCCGAGAACACGTCCTGGTTCGAATCGAAAATGTTGTCCGCACCGATTGTGTCCTGGACCGGAGTGGGCTCGAAGTAATAGCCGGCCCGAAAACGCAGCGTGCTGACGCTTTTTAAGAGGGGCCAAGAAAAATCGGGCTTCCAAGCGTACTCGGCTCCGAGCCGGTGCGTGAAAGTGTCGTCGAAGGCAGGGTTCGGAGCCTGTTCCAGGTAGGTCTGGTATCGGGACCAGGATTTCCAGGTCATGTCGTAGGCCAGAGTGAGATGGTCCAGAGGCCAGGCGGCCAGACCCAAGGTGAGCTGCCGGGGGGCGAAGCTGATGAGGTTTATGGTCAGGGAGGGAGGATAATAAATCCCTGAAATGGGCTCGCCGTTTTCGTCCTCCACGCCGATGACCTGATTCAGAGGGCCTTTTCCGTGATGGCCCTTGTTTTCCCCGCGAAAGGAAACTCCGAGAGCGCACCGGTCCCGCAGCCCTTTCCAGGGTGGTTTGAGCAGAATGCCTGCCACGGGTACGAGGAACACCCTGGCTGTCTGATGGATGCTCAATCGCTGGCCCATGATCACGTCATCCCGTTTGTTCGTCGCCGAGAAGTTGTCCTGGTCGGCCACGCTGTCAATGGAGGGGATGACGCCGGCTCCGACCGAGAGCCAAGGTGTGACTTCGAACCCGAGAGAGACAGCCAGGGCGATGAGCTGGAACCGCATGTCGTGCCGGAGGAAGTGGGGCCTGGAGGCGATCGGTCCGGCGTGGTACTGGTTGATCTCGGGCAGGTTCATCCAGGAGACCAAGCCGAAGGCGAACCTCCGGAACCAGGGAAAGACCCGGATCGTCTGCTCGATGTCGAGGCTGCTGGCGATGCCGGTGAAAAGCCCCCTGGAACAGGGCTGTCCGTTGATGTCGATTTGTTCGTAACCCGGGAAATGGGCCTTGACGCGGGGCTTGCCGTAAATATAGGCGGTCGCGTTTTCAAAGATCCCTTTGACCTGGGTCAGGCCCGCAGGGTTGTAATAGGCGGCCGAGTAATCGTCTGCCACGGCCGTGAAAGCTTGTCCCATGGCCGTGGCCTTGAACCCTCCTCCGAACTCGTCGAAGAAAAGGCCCGTCTGGGCGAAGGAGGATGCGGGAGCCAGGAGGGCTAAGGCCCCGACAGTGAGGAGGCAGGCGAACTTGCCATGCATCCGACGACGTTCCTTTCTTGGCCCGCCGCAGTTTTTCGCGGCGCCAGCAGAAGGGGGCCGCCCCTCAATACACGATCGAAAGAGCGGCGCCCAGATTGTACACTTCCCCGCTCACGGTGACCGGTCCGAACAGGGGATCCCTGTCATTCTCGATCCTGTTGCGCTCGAACAGATGAATCTGGAAGAAGGCTTCGAGCTTGACGCACCCAGTCCAGGTGGCATCGTATAGGAGCCCCACTCCCCCGGAAGCGACGTTTTGGTCCGCGTCCAGAATGTTCATGGTTCCGCTCATGTCCGGAACCGGGCTCGGCTCCCGGTAGTAGCCGGCCATGAGGGCGATCTCACGGATTCTCGAAGTCTTCTTTCCCTCGAATCCCGGCTGGAAGGCGTACCGCAGGCCCACTCGGGGGACCCACACGTCGCGGAATGGGTGTTCCACCTGGGTGCCTTCGACAACGTCGATGGGCGGGATGTCCCAAAAGAAGTGAAACTCCGAATACCTCTTCCACGTGAGGTCGAAGGAAGCGAGAAATCCCTCGAAGGGGGCGAAAGCCAGACCGCCCGTGACCTGGGCCGGCGTGTAACCGATGAAGTCCACCGTTCTGCCGCCAGGGTCTTTGAAGATCACGATCGGATCCTGGCCTGGCCTCTCGATCACCACGTCCACGCCGGTGGGCCCTGTGCCGTAGAACCCCCAAAGTTCTCCTCGATAGCAAACCCCCAGGGACAGCCTACCCTCGAGAAAGCCCAAAGGGGGTCGCACGAAAAGCCCGGCGATGGGCGACACGTTGATCTTGGTGGTCTGCACCAGGTTCAGGCGGAAGCCCTGGGAAGGATCGTTGGGATCCAGGGCGCCGTTGAGGGTGATCCAGCTTCCTCGGGTGTCCTGCAGCGAATCCACGCGGGGCAGAATGCCGCCACCAAGGAAGAGCCAGTCCGTGATTCGGACCGCTCCAGACAGGGCGAAGGACAGCAGGGACCACCGTTCGTTGTACTTGAACACATAAGGGTCCTGGGGCCGCTGGGGATTGTCGAACTGGTTGATCTCGGGGAGGTTCGTGAACAGGGTGAAGCCAATGGCGAGTCGATTCGAAATAGGCGAATCGCGGAAAGCCGGAACATCGGCAAAGTTGGAGACCACGGCCACGTAGAGGCCTCGGGTGGAGAAATCCTCGGTCTGGTTGAATTCGCTTCTGCCGAGATACGGATTCATGACCGGTTCTTGGTCGAACTTCACCTTGATCCTGGGCTTGGCGTACTGGTATCCGAGGGTGAGGCCAAAGGGCGTGCGGATCTGGCCGAGCCCGGCCGGGTTGTAGTAAGCCGACGAACCGTCGTCCGCAACGGCTGCAAAGGCCTGGCCCATGGCAGCGGCTTTTGGCCCTGCGCCAAGCTCGTCGAAGGGAAGGGGGGTCTGGCTGAAGACCGGGACGCCGGAAGCGGCCAGGAAAGCCATGACCAGCGCCAGAGCGCCAAGGGGACGAAACATCACGATTCTGCTCCGGGCGTTCCCGGTGGAAGAGGCCAAAAAAGGATTGAATCCTTTTAGACGCAGAACGGAAACCTGTCAAGGACAAAAGGGGCAAGAAGTGTGAGCGCCGGAGGTCACATCTCCGCAACCTTGCGATGGAGATCCATCCATCGCCTGAAGCCCTGTTCGTAGACTTCCACGTTTCGCGGCTGCGGTTCGAACACTTCTCCGTTCCCTGCCCAGGCGCGCCGAGCGTCTTCGAGGCTCCGGAAGACGCCCAATCCCACGGCGCAGCAAAGAGCCGCTCCAAGAGCCGATCCTTGGCGGGTGCGCTCGACCTCGACCGCAAGGCCCAGGCAATCCGCCAAGATCTGGCAGAAGAGCCGGCTTGCGCACATTCCGCCGGTCGCGTGGACCCGTTCGGGTTTGGCGCCCGTGACGGAAGCGATCTCGTCCAGATTGCCCCGCACTGCGTAGGCCACGTTTTCGAGAGTGGCCCTCAGCAGGTGACCGGGCTCCACCGGCGCCGCAATGACGGGATCCACCGGAGGCGGGAACAGAAGCAGGGCAGGTCTGAGGACGAGGAAATTCTTGGCGTCCATGATCGTGGGACCCAGCAGCGCGTAAGTTTGGCTCGAGCCGGCAGGCGTGGCCGAGGCGAGGGCTTCCATGCGTCTGTACGGAGGTCTTGAGGGTCCGTGGCGGCTCCTTGTTCCGAAGAGCACCCGGCCCAACCACGCGTAAACGGTGCCTGCCAGGTGGCAGTTCGCCTCGAGGAGCCAGCGATTCGGATCGAGATGGCACGAGGTCCACAGGCGGCAGAGCGGATCTGTGAGCGGGCCTGACAGGACGAAGCAGACAGGCGCCGTGGTGCCTGCGACCACAGAGATTGCGCCGCGGTCAGGCTGTGCCGAAGAGAGGACCGCGCAGTGGGTGTCCGCGCCGCTTACCACCACGGGCGTTCCGGCGGCAAGTCCGGTTTGCTCCGCGGCCCGGCGTTCTATGGTTCCCGCAACCTCTGCCGCTTGCGCCAGGGGCGGCACAAGGGCCGGGTCGAGATCGAAAGCGTCGAATACTTCCTTTGCCCAGGTTCTGCGAGAGACGTCAAGGAACATGGAGGCCGAAGCCCCGGTGGGCTCTGACCGTTTTTCTCCGGTGAGTTTGAAAAGGATCCAGTCGCCGATTGTAAGGACCGTGCGGATCTTCCTGAATTGTCCGGGCGCTTCCTGGCGGAACCAGAGGAGCTTGGCCAGAGCGGAGGTCAGGGGCGGCCATTGTCCTGTCAGGCGATAAGCGGACTCTCCCAGCCGCTTGTCGACTTCGGCCTGGGCGAAGAGACCTCGGGTGTCCAGGTTGGGGCCGGCGTAAACAGGGACGTTTCGCTCGTCGAGAAAGAGGAACGAATGACGCTGGAAGGTGGCGGACACGGCCAGGACCGAATCCGACCGGGCTCCGGCCCTGGAAAGAATTTCCCGGGTCAGCCGGCACACATCGGACCAGAGTTCCTGCGGGTCGAACACGAGAAGAAACGGGCTCTCCGGCGTTTCGGCCCGGTAGCGGCGTTTGCGGCGGCCAGCCTGCACGATCCTTCCCTCGAGGTCGAAAAGGGCGCCCCGGAGGGTTCCTGTGCCCACGTCGAGGGTGTAGAGGAATCGACCTGCACTCTTGCGCGACCTGGACGGGCCGGAGGCGGACGGAATTGCAGGGAAGCCGGGTGCGCCGCGGTCACAGCGGCGGGAGGACCTCGGGGTTCCAGACATGGTGGGGCCTCTCCCCGTTCAAGTACCTGAGTAAATCTTGTGCGATCATCTCGCTCTGCCTCTTGACGACGTCCCGGGTGGCGCCGCCCAGATGCGGGGTGCACAGGACGTTGTCAAGTTCCAAGAAGGGGTTTTCGGAATCGACGGGCTCCTCGTCGAACACGTCCAGGGCGGCTCCTCCGAGGCGACCCTCCCGCAGAGCCTTCAGCAGGGCTTTTTCATCCGTAAGGAAAGACCGGGCCGTATTCACCAGATAGGCCGTGGGTTTCATCTTGGACAGAGCCTTCTCGTCGATCATTCTCTGGCTCTGAGGGGTCAGGGCAGCGTGGAGGCTTACGATATCCGCGCTTTCGAGCAGAACAGGCAGAGAGACCGGCTCCACTCCGATCTCTCGGACAGCCTCTTCGGGAAGGGCCGGGTCGAATCCCAGGATCCTGGGGCCGAAAGGCCTGAGGCGCTCCGCGACCCTCCGGCCCACTCGGCCCAGCCCCACGAGACCGATCGTGCATCCGCCCAGCTCGAATCCGCCGTAGCGGTCGAAGGCCCGCAGGATGTCCCGGGTGCTTTCGAAACGGATCTTGCCGCTGCGGAGGCCGAGGTTGACGGGCAGGATATTGCGGGCCAGACAGAGCATGAACGCGATCGTGAGGTCCGCAACGGACTCGGCGTTACGCCCCGGCGTGTAAAGGATCGGGACGCCGCAACGGTTCGCCGCCTCCCGGGAGACATTGAGAGGATCGCCGCGACAGCAGCCCACGACCCGAAGGGGGCACGCCTCGAACACCTCCTCGTGGACCAGGTCGGCCTCGATCACGAGAACCTCGGCGTGTTCCTTGCGGATTTTTTCAATGAATTCGTCTGGGTCGTGGTAGATCTTGCCGGTCTTTCGGTAGGGTTCGTACGTCACCTCCAGGCAGGGCCTGAGCAACGAAAGGCTCTGTTCGTCGAATGCTGCGGTGATCAGGGCTTTCATGGTGTGCGCTTTTTCTCTCAGGTAGGACCGTCTGGGGTCGTGCCGGAGTCCGAACGGGCCGTGCGCGGGGAAGCCGCGAGCTCGCCCTTTCGCCGTCTTCTCTTACCACAATCCGGCATGGCCGAACAAACTGCTTGTCCAAGGCGCTGTTTGTTGGAGAGCACCGGGCAGGGCAGAAGGTTTTTGACCCTGTACGCGATATGGGCTAAAATATAAAAATTCACTTTTTGGCGTTTCCCTTTCTCCTTCTCAAGAAGGATTCCTCTCCCAGCCGCTGCAGGATTTTCTCTCCTAAGCCCCCTCTTTCCTTGCAAAGGAGGCAAAATGCTGGTATGGCGCAAAAGGGGTTTGGGAGGACAGCCGATTCAGTTGGGGAGGTCTTGAAGGGACGGGCCTGTTGTGGCATAGCAGTCAGAGCGTTGGAGGCTTGAGCTCATAGGAGAGACGGAGACTGCGGACATGGGGGTCGCCCTGACAGACGAATTGGCTCGTAAAGCCGTTGATACCATCCGCGTCCTTTCGGTCGAAATGGTTGAACGGGCCAAATCCGGACACCCCGGGATGCCGATGGGGTGCGCGGATTTGGCCTTTGTTCTCTGGATGAAATTCCTTAGGCATTGTCCGGACGATCCGGGCTGGGTCGACCGAGACCGGTTCGTCCTATCCGCGGGGCACGGATCCGCCCTCCTGTACAGCCTTCTACATTTGTTCGGGTATCCCCTTTCGGCAGAGGAAATCCGCAAGTTCCGCCAGTGGGGCTCCCTGACCCCGGGACATCCGGAGTACGGGCTCACGCCAGGCGTGGAGACGACTACGGGCCCCCTGGGCCAGGGGTTCGCCAACGGCGTGGGCATGGCCGTGGCCGCCAAGATGTTGGCCGCCCGGTTCAACCGGGAGGGCCTCAGGCTGGTGGATCACAGGGTATACGGCATTTGTTCGGACGGAGATCTCATGGAGGGCGTCTCGTCCGAGGCGGCGTCGCTGGCCGGTCACCTGGGCTTGGACAATTTGATTTATCTTTACGACGACAACCGGATCACGATCGACGGCAGCACGGACCTGACCTTCACCGAGGACCGGGCCAAGCGATTCGAGGCTTACGGCTGGTTCGTCCAGGAGATCGACGGGCACGATCATGGCCAGATCGAGGCAGCCTTGAAAGCTGCGTGCCTCGAGAAGGGCCGACCCTCTCTCATCGTGGCCCGGACCCGGATTGCCAAGGGGGCTCCCACGATGGAGGGCTCGTGCGAGACCCACGGTGCGCCGCTGGGCGCTGAAGAGGTCGGCCGGCTCAAGGAAAAACTCGGATGGCCGGCCGAGCCCTTCTTTGTGCCTGCCGAGGTGCGGGCCCTTTTTGAGGCTCGCCGCACAGAGCTGCGGGAAATCTGGAGGGAAAGCGAGGAAAGGCGATCCAGAGCGTTCGCAGCGGATCCGGATTTGGAGCGTCGGTGGAGGGCGCAGTTGGAGAAAAGGCTGCCCGAGGATTTGGAAACCGCCCTCCTTTCTGCCGCCGGCGGCGAGAAGGATGCCACGCGGGTCTCCTCGGGCAAGGTTCTTCAGAAGGCCGCCTCTCTGGTCCCGAGCCTGTGCGGAGGCTCGGCGGACCTTACGCCTTCGAACAAGACGTTCATCAAGGGCGAGGCGGTCGTGTCCAAGGGAGCCTTCGCCGGAAGGAATTTTCATTTCGGCGTGCGGGAGCACGCCATGGCCGGCCTGTGCAACGGCATGGCGCTTCACGGCGGGTGGATCCCGTACGCAGGCACGTTTCTCGTGTTCGCGGATTACATGCGGCCCGCGATCCGGCTGGCCGCTTTGATGCGGCTTCAGGTCATTTACGTGTTCACCCACGACAGCATTTTCGTCGGCGAGGACGGTCCGACCCACCAGCCGGTCGAGCATCTGGCCTCCTTAAGGGCGATTCCGGGGCTGGTCACGATCCGGCCGGCCGACGCGGCCGAAACGGCCATCGCCTGGGCGGTTGCGCTCCGGCGGACCGAGGGGCCCACGGCTCTTTGCCTGAGCCGGCAGGGTTTGAAGGCTCTTGACAGGGCGGTTTACGGCGATCCCAGAGGCGTGGCCAGGGGAGCCTACGTTCTTTCGGATTGCGAAGGAACTGCCGATCTTTTCCTTGTGGCCACGGGGTCAGAGGTCCATCTCGCTCTGGACGTCCAGGCCGAGCTCCGCAAAGAAGGCAGGAGGGCGCGGGTGGTTTCCATGCCCAGCCAGGAGCTGTTCGAGAAGCAGGATCCCTCCTACAGGGAGGCGGTTCTGCCTTCGGACTCGCGGGCAAGGGTGATTTTGGAAGCGGCCTCGCCCTTCGGCTGGGGGCGGTATCTGAGGCCTGGAGACCTCATGATCGGCGTGGAGACTTTCGGAAAATCGGCTCCTTATTCTGTTCTGGCCGAGAAGTTCGGTTTCACACGAGAAAACGTGATGGAGAGGATTCGGCAATCCTTTGGGTGAATCGCCCGGGAGCGGGCGCAAACCCGGCGAGAGGGAGAACGGGCATGAAACACAGACGGTACATCTTTACGAGCGAAAGCGTCACAGAGGGGCATCCGGACAAGATCTGCGACCAGATCAGCGACGCCGTGCTGGATGCGGCGCTTCGGGATGACCCGGATTCGAGGGTCGCCTGCGAGTGCTTGGTCAAGACCGGTATCGTGATCGTGGCCGGCGAAATCACGACCCGCACCTACATCGATATTCCGGGGGTGGTACGAAGAACCATCCGGAACATCGGGTACGATGATCCGTCCTACGGTTTTGATTGCGAAGGGTGCGGTGTGCTCACGTCGATCAGCGAGCAGAGCCCGGACATCGCGCAGGGGGTTGTCGAGCGAGAGGATCGCGAGCAGGGGGCCGGCGATCAGGGCCTCATGTTCGGCCTGGCCGTTCGGGAAACCCCCGAACTCATGCCCCTTTCCATCACGCTGGCCCACGGTTTGTCCCGCAGGCTCGCCCAGGTCCGCAAGAAGAAGATTCTCCCCTACCTCAGGCCGGACGGCAAGACCGAGGTGGCCCTGGAATACATCGACGGCAAGCCCAAGCGGGTGGACACGGTCGTGATCGCGGCCCAGCACGATCCCAGGGTCAAGATGTCCGTGTTACGGCGGGACATCCTGGAGAACGTGATTCGGCCAGTCTGCGGCCGGTATCTGGACGGCAAGACCCGCTATTTCATCAACGGGACGGGCAAGTTCGTCATGGGCGGTCCTGTGGCCGACGCAGGGCTTACTGGCCGCAAGATCATCAGCGACACGTACGGCGGCCACGGCAGCCATGGCGGTGGGGCGTTTTCGGGCAAGGATCCGAGCAAGGTGGACCGCTCGGGCAGCTATGCGGCACGCTACATCGCAAAGAACATCGTGGCCGCCGGTTTGGCCGACCGCTGCGAAGTTCAAGTGGCTTACGTGATCGGTGTGGCCGAGCCGGTTTCGCTCCTGGTGAACACGAACGGCACGAGCCGGATCCCCGAGGACGAGATCGAGGACATGGTGCGCGAGATCTTCCCTCTCAAGCCGGCCGCGATCATCCGCGAACTCCGGCTGAAGAGGCCCATTTACGAAAAGACGGCGGCCTACGGGCATTTCGGCAGAAGGGATCCGGACTTCACCTGGGAGCGGACCGACAAGGTGGAGGCCTTGCGGAAGCTGGCCGGCCTGGACAAGAAGGTGAACGGGGCGCAAAGGAGCGCCGCCTGAGCCGCGAGGGGACGCGATGAAGATTTTCCTGGATACGGCCAACGTAGAGGAGATCCGGGAGGCCCACGCTCTCGGCGTGATCGACGGCGTGACCACGAACCCCAGCCTGATCGCCAAGGAGGGCAGGGAGTTCCGCAAGGTCGTGGAGGAGATCTGCGCCATTGTGGACGGGCCCGTGAGCGTCGAGGCCGTGAGCCTTCAAGCCGAAGCCATGATCCGTGAGGCCGAAAGCCTGAGCGCGATCCATCGAAACGTGGTGGTCAAGATTCCCATGACCGCAGAGGGGTTGAAAGCCGTGAAGGCCTTAAGCCGAAAGGGAATCCGGACCAACGTGACCCTGGTGTTCTCTGCGGCCCAGGCCCTGCTCGCGGCCAAGGCGGGAGCTTCGTACGTCTCCCCTTTTGTGGGCCGGCTGGACGATGTGGGCCAGGAGGGCATGGATCTCATCGAGCAAATCGTGACGATTTACGAGAACTACGCTTTCCCCACCGAAATCATTGTGGCTTCGGTGCGGAATCCCGTGCACGTGGTCCAGTCCGCCTTGCTGGGTGCGCACATCGCCACGGTTCCTTACGGCGTCCTCAGGCAACTGCTTCAGCACCCGCTCACGGAGATCGGCCTCCGGAAATTCCTGGCCGACTGGGAAAAGGTCCCGTCGGGCGCGGCAGGCCAGAAGGCAGGCGCCTGATCTCGGACGCAGGAAGGGACCTGAGGAACTTGCTTGTCGGCCCGAGAGGACAAGGAGGGAGCTTCCCATGGAAGGTTGGAGCGAGGAAGAGTTTCGAAACAAAGACCTCATGGCTCCGTGCGGGCTTTACTGCGGCACTTGCGGCGTGTACATCGCCACCCGGGATAAGAATGCAAAGTTCAAGGCTGTGATGGGAAACCTTTACGGCACCCGGCCCGAGGAGACCGAGTGCCTGGGGTGCATGCAGCCTGAGCCGGCCAAGAAGCTATATGGGTACTGCCGCATGTGCGGCATCCGCGCGTGCGTGCGCGAGAAGGGCTATTATTCCTGCCATCAATGCGCCGAATGGCCCTGCAGCAAAATCGAGAATTTCGGCTTCGCCACCGGCGTGCGGGTCATGAAGCGCACCATCCCGATCTGGCGCCAGAAGGTGGCCGAGCTGGGAGACGAGGAAGGCAGCGTGGCCTGGGCGCGCTCGGAGTGCGAGCGCTATCACTGCCCGGATTGCGGAAAGCCCCTGTTTCGGGGCGCCCAGCGCTGCCGGAGTTGCAAACAGCCGGTCGCGGACCGGCTGGACGGCAGCCTCTGAGCCGGCCTGGGAGGCGCGATGGCCTACGAGCACGTCCTGTTCGAGAAGAGGGGCCCTGTATCCTGGATCGTGCTCAACCGCCCTGAAAGGCTTAACGCCTTCAATACAGCGCTGGCGACCGAAGCCTCCGAGGCACTCGGCGTGGCCATCGGAGATCCTGAAACCCGCGCGATCGTCATCACGGGCAGGGGGCGGGCCTTTTCGGTGGGCGCCGACGTGATGGAGGTTGCCGACGACCCGAATCCGCAAGAGAGAATCCGGATTCTGGTGGATATCGCCCACCGTGCGATTCTTTCGATCCGCCAAACCGACAAGATCGTGATCGCGGCCGTCAACCACCAGGCCGCGGGGTACGGCATGGCCCTGGCCCTGGCCTGCGATCTGCGGGTGGCCACGGAAAAAGTGCGTTTCTACTATGCCTATTCGCTCTTGGGCCTGACGGGCGACGGCGCCATCAATCTGTTCCTTCCGAAAAGGGTGGGGTCTGCGCGGGCCCTGGAGGTCGCGCTGACCGGTGAGGTTCTTTTCGAGGAGGAGATCGCGAAATTCGGCCTGGTGACCAAGTTTTTTCGGGAAGATTCTTTCCTCGAGGAGACCCAGAGCTACGCCGAGAGAGTGGCGGCCTGTCCGTCTTCGGTCTCCGGAGCCATCAAGCATCTCATGGCGGATTCGTGCGGTCGGGACCTCGAGGAGCACCTGGAGGCCGAGAAAGCCCGGATCCTTGATCGGGTCGGGGAGCCGGAGTTCCTTGCGCGGGCCCGCGAGATCCTCGGCAGGAGCCGCTGACACCCTCGGGGGCCGCCGGTCAGGGGGAGGCAAAAGGGATTCGACGTCGGGTTCTCCCGGCGTGCGGTCGCCCGTATCCGCGGATCCGTAAAATGGAGGACTGACCCCTCTTGGCCGCTTAGGGATCCTCATCCTTCGGCAGCCAGGGTACCGCTACAGAGGCATCGAACACCCAGATCACCTGCTGTACCCTCTCAGTTCCCTCTTTCATTTGCATCGCTCCTCGCATTGCTTGCGGCAAGAGGATGAAATAGGTTGCTATGCACGTCGAGTGTATACGTGCATAGGAGAATTTTACGAAAACCCCTCGTGTGGCGGGTTGGTGCTGGGAGAGAACGGGTGCCGAGAATTTGGAACGGACCAGTGCTCCGACCCGCTCGCAGGAGGATTGCCCCTTCGGATCCCCTTGCGCGGGATTACCAGGGGTCGACGAAGCCGTGGCCTGATCCCTTGAGTCTGGCGGGGGAAGCGGCCCGCAGCCCGTCCAGGATCCACTTGCGCGTGTCCGCAGGGTCGATCACGGCATCAATCTCGAGATACGAGGCCATGTTGAGGGCTCTGCCCCTTTCGTATGCCGCGGCGACCAGTTGGTTGTAAAGGGCCTCGCGCTCCTTGGGGTCGCGAATCGCCTCGAGTTCCTTCTTGAAGCCAGCCTTGACAGCGCCTTCGAGCCCCATTCCGCCGTATTCCCCCGTGGGCCAGGAAACCGTGAAGACAGGCTCATGGAAGCCGCCCTTGGCCATGGCCATGGCGCCCAGGCCGTATCCCCTGCGCAAGACGACGGCAAAGTAGGGGACCGTCATGTGGGAGCCCACCACGAACATGCGGCACACCTTGCGGACGTGGGCGCGCTTCTCGACGTCCGGGCCTACCATGAATCCCGGCGTATCGATCAGGGACAGCATGGGCAGGCCGTGGGCGTTGCAAATCTGCATGAGCCGCGCTGCCTTGTCCGCATCTTCTGCCTCGATGGCGCCTGCCATGTGCTTGCAGTTGTTGGCGATCACGCCAAAGGGTTTTCCCTCGATGCGGAGAAAACCCGCGACGATGCCGGGGCCGAATTCTGGCCGCAGTTCAAGGAAGGAGCCCGTGTCGGCGATCGTCTGAATCACAGCCCGCACGTCGTACACGCGCCGTCGGTTTTCGGGTATGAGACCGCGCAGAAGGCGCTGGTCGGCAGCCTCCCAGTGGGGAATGGCGCCCTGAAAATAGGAAAGGTACTGCTTGGCGACCGCCACCATCTCGATGTCGTCCGCCACGGCGATGTCGACCACGCCGTTAAGGGTTTGGACATCGATCGGGCCGATTTCCTCGGGTTTGTAAACACCGAGGCCGCCGCCTTCGATCATCACGGGGCCGCCCATGCCGATATTGGAATTCCTTGCGGCGATGATCACGTCGCAGCAGCCGAGCAAGGCAGCGTTCCCGGCGAAGCACGGGCCTGACACCACGCCGACGAGCGGGACCCAGCCGCTCAGCCTGGCGAACGAGGCGAACGTGGGTACGTCGAGGCCCGCGGCAACCACCCCGTACGCATCGACGTCGCTGGGGCGTCCGCCGCCCCCTTCCGCGAAGAGAACAAGGGGCAGCCGCTCTTCATAGGCCACTTTCAGCATCCGATCCATTTTCTTGTGGTTGAAGTACCCCTGGGTGCCGGCCAGAACCGAATAGTCGTAGGCCATGACCATGCAACGAGCCTTCTCGGATCCGAACAGGGATCCATTGACCGTTCCGATCCCTGCGATCAGGCCATCCGCAGGGGTTTTCGAGAGGAGATCTTCCAGGGAACGGCGCTGTCGCTGGGCCGATACGGCAAGGGCCCCGTATTCGATGAAACCACCGGGGTCGCACAAATCTTCTATGTTGGCGCGGGCGGTGCGCTGGTTCTTGAGGCGTCTGCGGGCCACGACATCGGGTCGCCGCTCGTCGAGGCCGAAAGCGTGCCGCTCGATGACCTCATGCAGGTCCGGGCGGACCGCATCAAGGCTGTCTTCGCCTCGAGCCGCCTCGGAGTCTTTCTCGCCGGCTGATCTGTTCCCGTCTCGGCCAAAGCCATCCGTTTCTGCCATCTCGTCGTCTCCGTGAATCCCTTGTTGTCCGCCCCACGCCTCAGAGGGAGCCTCTTGCCAGCAGTCGCCGTCTGGAGCGGCGGGCCCCGCGCGGCGAGGATCTGTCAGCCGCAGGGCCAGACTTCGCGCGGTACATTCGCCCCCATGGGTTCGGGTCCCTTTTGCCGGTCATGAAGCAGACATCCTCCGGTTTTCGGAGGAAGTCTTGGATGCGCTGGCGGCTTGGTGCGCGCACCAGAAGCTCATGGCCTGTGGATAAATGGGGCGCTTCGAGAAGTCAAGCTCAATCGCCTTCCGATAGGAAAAAGAATCGGCCGAAGAAAAAGCTTGACAAGGGGATCGTAAACGTGATACCTAGTACGTATAAGTTAATCCTAAAATAAAACCATAAATCAGGAGGTCCAACATGAGAAAGGGGGTTTTCCTGGCGCTGGCGGTGTTCCTTTGTGTTCTCGGGTGGGGACCGGTCCAGTCGCACGCCTGCTGCGTGGACCGGGACAAGGACGGGTATGGGGTCCAATTCCTTTGGGAGTGTCCGCACCCCGAGCCCGATTGCGACGACACCAACCCGGCCGTGAATCCCGGCGCCACCGAGGTCTGCAACGGCATCGACGACAACTGCGACGGAGTGGTGGACGATGTGGACGCGGACGGAGACGGCTTTGTGGCTTCCGCTTGCGGCGGTGCGGACTGTGACGACGCCAATCCGGCTGTGAACCCAGAGGCCGCCGAGGTCTGCAACGGCACGGACGACGACTGCAACGGACAGATCGACGACATCGACGCTGACCAGGACGGATTCCTTGACGGGGCGTGCGGCGGCGACGACTGCGACGACGCCAATCCGGCCGTGCATCCCGGTGCTTTCGAGAGCTGCAGCCTGCAGGGCACCTGCGAAGACGGTTTGGACAACGACTGCAACGGCCTGGCCGACAGCCAGGATCCGGCCTGCATGAGCTGGTGCATGCCCGGCCCGTCTTCCACCGTGGAGGCGCAGGGGACCGCAGAGTCAGGCCACTGGATGTCCTTTGTCCTTCTCTTGGTGCCTTTTGGCGTTGTGGGGGTCCTCCTGAGAAGGCGGTCCAAGTAGGGCGACCCCGAGCAAGACCACAAGACGAGAATGAGACGAGGCTCCTCCTCGGGGAGGGTGGGGCCTCTTTTCGTTTTCATTTGCCCCGGCCTCACGCGGTCTTCCATCTGTCTGTCATTCCAAGGGTCTCCTGGATCTCTTCTTGACAGCCGGGTTTCCCTCCCGGTACGGTAGCCTGACGGGAACGGCAAATTAAGGCGGGGCCACAAGTCCTTTGGGCTTGGACGACCCTGGCTTTCGATGAGCAACGGAAGGAGGTCTCGGGAAGAAGGGAGACAATGGGCCGGAAAAGGAGTCGCCTTTGGATCGGCTTCGCTCTTGTGGCGGCGGTCTGCGCAGTTCTTGCCGCGGAGGTCCTTCTGTCTCGAATTGCGACCCGGATCGTGAACCGGAGGCTTCCGGAATGGGTCGGCGCAGACGCTTCTGTTGGACAAATCTCCCTTGGGCTGCTTCGCGGATCGATTTTCGTCCGGAATCTCAAGATCGGGAACCCGGCCGGGTTTTCCGAAGGCGAAGCCCTTTCCATCTCCCGCATGGGGGTAAACCTGGACCTTCTGTCCTTTCGAGGAAAGCCCTGGGTCGTCGAGGAGATCCGGATCGAGGGAGCCCAGGTCCGGCTGCAAAGGAACCGCGCGCGCAGGATGAACCTGGAAGTCCTTGTCGCGCACGCTCTTTCCGGTCAAGGCAAAAAGAAGGAGGCCCATGCAGCGCAGGAGGCCGGCGATCAGCTCCCCGAGGCTTCCAATGGGCCGGCAAACGCCCGAGTTCCAGGAAAAGACCTGGGGTCGACTCAATCTCGGCCCAAGGAGAAGTCCGGTCCGATCGAGCTTTATGTGGAGAGCCTTTCGATCTCGGATCTGTGGTTCGTTTACACGGACGCGACCCTTAAGCTTGAAAAGGAACTCAGAGACGTGGACCTGCGGGCAGAAGGACTTACGTATGCGCCTGCCCGGGCGGGCGAACCGCGCCTGCCGGCCTGGGTCGCTTTGACCGGCCGAGTCGGCCAGGAGCCCTTTCCCGGGGCATGGCTGGGCCTCTACGCGAGGATGGGGGTCATCGCAAAAGGGGTTCCTCCCCTGAACGCGTCCTTTCAGCTCATGGATCTGGAATTGGCTCCCTTGGGATCCGTCGTGCCTGCGAGCGCTGCCAAGGTTCTTGGCGGCGACGCGCTGGACCTCTGTGCAGAGGGCTCGGTCGCGCAGGATCTCTTGCGGGTGGTGGTGCGTCTTGAGACGTGCGCTGGGAACACCTTTTCCGTCCGGATCGGCGGGACGCCGAGCCGGCCTGTGTACGACACCAAAGATCTCGTCATCAAGATCCTCCAGAACGCTGCGACGAATTTCTTGGGCGGACTTTCTGATCCGCGGGCTATCGTTGATACAGCAGCCAAGACGGGTTCGACCCTCGGGCGAGGCGTCGCAGGCATGCTCGAAACGGCGGCTTCCGGGCTCTTGAAGACGACAAGAGGGATTGCCAAAGGCGATCTGGAGACAGCCGCTCGCGGCGTCGAAACGGCCACGGCCGGGGCCATTGGCCAAGGCGCTGAGGCTGTGGGCGGCGCCGCCAAAGGGATCGTCGAGGAGGGGAGCCGGCCAGGCGGGAGCTCGACATCATCGGAGCGGCAGTGGAGGGAGAAAGCGCAGGAGCGCTGGGAAGCGGCGTGGCGGCAAGCCCGCGAACGGGTCGACCGCATGCCCTACCCAGGCACCTAAAGAGCTCCGAGTCCCTTCACGAGTCGTAATATTGCATGGTGGCGTTGGGCACCACCGCGACTCTGGCGCCAGGCCGAAGCGTGCTTTCGAGGAGCTTCAAGGTCTCGGGCCAGGTTCTTGTCCAGGTGATGACCTCAGGATTGGCGAACCAGTCCCCTGAGTTCTTGTCCTTGTGAGGCGCCATGACCACGAGGCGCACACTCGGCGGGATTGCCGCGACCGGATACTGCCTGCCGCCGTAACTCCTTCCGAACCGGCCCAGGAGATAATGGATGACTTGTCCTTCCGGCGAGTCGGCGATGACCACGACCGTGCCCGTGAAGTCCTTGAGGGCCAGCACCCCCAGAAGGACCGCGATGCCCATCTCGTTTGCTTTGACGAAGGCGTTGGCCACGACGGCGTCTGCGTCCCGAGGTCTGGGCGAGGTTGCGTAAAGCTCCTTGGCGAGGCGGACGGCCCGCTCGTGCACTTGGAACAGCTCGCCCGCGAAAAGCGCGCTGGTCTCGCCGCGGCTGTTGACGGTCACGTTCACGAGGAAGTCGATGCCGGTCATCCGGGCGGCTTCCTCGATTTCGAACCGAAGGATGTTTCGGTCGAAGTTCCCCAGCCCCGTGGTCTCCTTGGCCATGGCCTCGACCTGGATGTGGTAGTGGGCGATGCTGTCGATGTGGGAGACGCCGGGCAGAACGATCTTGCCGCCCCCTGAGAAACCCACCTGAGCGTGGGCCGTGACGCATCCCACAGCGACCTTAAGATCCGCCTCCATCACTTCGCGGTTGACGAGAAGCCGGGTTCCGCGGCTTGTGGTTCCGACTTCGACGCAGTTTTCGTAAATGTTGTGATTGAAGACCCGGAACCTCTCGACGATTTCAGGTCCAAGTTTCTTGCGGAATTCGTTCATGGTCAGGGCGCCGTGCGTTCCCAGGGCGCAAACGAATGTAATGTCTTCCTCCTGAAGGCCGCCTGAGAGAAGCTCCCGAAGCAGGATGGGCGCGATTTCGTACGTGCGGGTCGGTCGGGTCATGTCGTCGAAAATGATCACGGCCCTTTTCTTGCCTCTGGCCAGATCCCGAAGCCTGGGCGTGCCGATCGGAGTTTCGATGGCCTGCTCCATCTGGGCACGGCTCATAGCCGGCCGGGCAGCTCCCCGCATGGGGCAAAACTCGATCTGCCAGGTGTCCGGGAATTGGATTTCCAGGGTGCCGTTGTCGTACCAGAGACGCTGAGGCAAGGAAATCTTCATGGCCGTCTCCACAAGTGCGGTGTGACGACCCCTGCGTGCGCGGCCCGCTGGCCCGTGGATCAACCCTTTCCACGAGCCCCGCCGGAGTCAGAGGCATTCTAGCACCGCTCTGGCCGTAGGATCCAGACAGGCCTGTCAGGAGGCGCGGAAAGGCCCGGGACCGGTTCATCTGCGGGCGTGCAGGCGATTGAAGGGATCCGTTCGGCACGGAGAGGATAGATCAGTCCTCGAAGAAAGGGCATTCTGTACAAGGTGCCGAAAGGCACAAGCAATGCTCGGCCGAGTCCTTCAGGAGGGCAGACGGACGCCTTCGCATCTTGAAGGGTGAAACCCTGGTCCAGCATGGGTCTGTGCCTTCGTAAAAGATGCAATCAGGCGAGTTGCAGTCTCTGTAAGTGCGGCAATGCTTCACAGGGCCGATTTTGCTCGCCCCGGCGCTCGCTGTCATGGTGAAAGCTCCTGTCGAAGGGTCATTTTGTTTCCTCTTTATTGATTCTGAAAAGACGCCCGAAGATTCAGGCAAGCCTCCTTGCCCGCCGAAGTAGCCCCGGGGAAGCGCAAAAAAACCGTTGCGGCCTTCTGAATTTGTGGGGTAGATTGGCCTGGCCTGGAGCGGCGGCCGGCCGTCTCAGGGTGCAAACAAGACCTTCACGCAGGAGGGAAAGACACATGGCCAAGAAGACGCCCACCACTTACACGGTCGTCGAACTGGTGGGAACGAGCACCAAGTCCTGGGAAGATGCGGCCAGGGCAGCGGTCGAGACGGCTTCCAAGACCCTACGGGACCTTCGGATTGCGGAGGTTGTGCGGCTCGATCTCACGATTGAGGACGGCAAGGTCGCCATGTACCGGGCCCGGGTTCACCTGTCGTTCAAATATCACGGAGACGAATAAGGGGCCGGGTTCAATCGCTTGTAGACGCTCTTGTTTTTCCGGTGGATGTCGAGGAAACGGCGGAACAGCTCGTCGTAGAGGGACCGATTCTCGGGCTTCGGCCGATAGGAGCGCTCGATGGATACGAGCCCGGGGATCTCCTCGAAGGACATGAGGCCCAGGCCCACGGCTCCGATCCAGGCCGCCCCGCGCGCGTTCGCCTGCCAGGGCTCCCGGACCTGACGGATTTCCCGGTCGAGCACGTCAGCCAGGATCTGGCACCAGAGCCCGGAGCGGGCCCCTCCGCCGATGGCGTGGATCGGATCGAGCTTCCGGCCCACAAACTTCTCCACGTAACGAAGGCTCCACCGCGTGTTGTAGGCCACGCCTTCCAGGACGGCTCGGACCAGGTGGTCCATGGTCGTGGTTTTGGAAAGGTTGTGGAACCCTCCGCGCAGAGATCCATCGTCCACGGGCGTCCGCTCGCCGTTGAGCCAGGGCGTGAAAATCACTCGTTCGCTTCCCGGCGCCACGCCGGCAGCTATGGCGTCGAGGATCTCGTAAGCGTTCGCCCGTGCGCCGCCCGAAGCCGAGGGCTCCAGACGCCGGTCGTTCTTGAGCAGGTTCTCCGCCAGAAAGGTGAGGCATCCGCCGGCGAGGTCCTGCTCGTTCACGCACTGGTATTTTCCTGGGATGGCCGTGGGAAAGGAGGCGATGGCGTGCAGAATATCCGTCTTCTTGAAGGGCACCATGCACTCCACCCAGGACGAGGTTCCGATGTAGAGATGGGCTTCGAAATCCCGGACAGCTCCTGACCCGATGCACGCGGACTGATGGTCCGGAGAGCCGACGATGACCCGGACCCGGGGATCCAGACCGATTTCGTCGGCGGCTTTCGTCGAAAGAGGGCCGAGAATTTCGGTGGGAGCCTTGAGCGGAGGGAGCTTTTCCGGATCGATGCCGAGGAGGCCGACAAGGTCCTTGTCGTACCGGATCCGATGGATGTCCCGGCAATCGGTCACCCAGAAAAGGTGCATCGAGTCGTAGGAGGCGGCGAAGCGGCCTGTGAGCCTCAGATTGAGATAGTCCTTGCTGGGTAGAAACATATGGGCTCTGCGATAGACGTCGGGCCGCTCGTGTTTCCAGAAGAGCACGTGGGCTGCGTCGTCCTTGCCCGTGAGGGAAGGGCAGCCCGCCGTCCTGGGAATCCACTGGAGGAGTTTTCCGATTCCGTATCCCTGGATGGACGGGAAGCCGGCCACGACCCTCTTGACGTAGGGCGCGCCCCTTGAATCCATCCAGGTCAGGCACGGCCCGAGCGCGTTTCCCTCGGGATCCACGGCGACCGTGCTGGAGAAAGTGCTGGAGATGCAGATTCCGACGATCCGGTCGGGCGGGACAGTGCCTGCTGAGAGGACCTTTCGACAGGTGGAGACCAGGGCTTTCCACCAGTCTTCCGGATCCTGTTCCGCTCCTCCGCCGGGAAGAAACCGGATCGGGGTGGGCTCGAAGGCGAAGTCCGCGACGCGACCGGACGTGGAGATGAGGCAGGTCTTCATCCCGGACGTGCCGTGGTCAATGGCCAGCAGGTGAGGTTCGCTCTGCATGCCGGGCTCGTGCCTCCAGGGCCGGCTTGACGGTCTCTGTCGCGTCGTCCCCCGACCCGGTGTTCAAAGTTGCATGGCCGTAATCTTGCCGTCGGCGTCGACCATTTCGAGGAGCAAGCCCCCCTCCCTCTCCCCCTCGTGGGCTCTCATCCGCCGCGCAAGGTCGAAAATGTCCTCAGGGTTCACGCAGGCCTCGGGTGGCAGCACGCCCTTGCCGCTGATCTTCCCTTGCTGCATCAAAAGGACCCCCATGGCGGCCGGAATGCCCGTTCCCTCACCCAGGGCCCTGCCTCTGGAGGCTGAATGGACCCTGTATTCGCGGTACTTGCCGTCCTTCTTGCCCTTGACGACCACCGAAGCGGCGCCGCGCTGCTCGCCAAAGGCGTGCCTCTTGAGGATCTTCTCCCGCTCCCGGATGATGAAAGCAACGGCGAAGTCATGCGGCACCACTGGCTGGCCTTTGACCATGAGGGGTTCTTTGTCCGCCAGTCCTGCCTGGCACAGGGAGACGATGAGTTCGTAATACTCGATCGGAAGCACAGATCCTTTGTTCGTGACCTGCCTGACCTTCAGGTATCGGGGCAGGGTGACCTGTTCGGGGTGAGGGTACGGGTAGACCGGCACGGTGCCGCACACCGGGAAGTCGAAGGTCTGCCGGAGATCGATCCCGTCCTGGCCGAAGAACTTCACATACTTGAGCTCCCCGTCCAGGAACATGGGGATATCGATGCTCATGCAGTGAAACCGGTGGCCGATGACGCCTTCTCCCTCGGTCGGCTCTCCGCCATGGGTGTGGAAAATGTCGATGGAATCGGTTTCGTCGAGGAGCTTTTCCGAAACGAATTTCGCGAAAAGATTCGTCATGCCAGGAGAGGCCCCCATGCCGATCAGGGCCGTAACCCCGGCCCGCTTGGCCTCCTCGTCCATCTGGAGGATCTCCAGCGTGACGTCCACGTCGTCGCAAATGTCCACGTACTGGATCCCGGCATCGAGAACCGCGGAGAGGATCGTCTTCACGGTCTTGTAAAACGGTCCCACGCAGTTGAGAACGAAGTCGCATCCCTGCATCGCCCGCCGAACCTCGGCAGGGTCCTCTGCGTTCATGGCCACGGCCGTGGCGCCGGACGCTGAAAGGTCGGCAGCCAGGGCGCGGGCCCTGTCCAGATTCATGTCCGCGATCCGAACTTCGGAAAAGGCGTTCGATGCTGCCAGCGTCTTCACGGCAACGCTTCCGACCACGCCGCATCCGCCCATCACGACCACCTTGGCCATGCTCGCCTCCGTTCTGTTTTGTCTGAGAACGTGTGTTGCCCACCTTAGGGGGCGGGAATCTCGACAATCCCTAACGGGATGTCTTTGCCTCAATCTCTTTCAGCAGCTTTTCGGCCCAAGGCCGGTCGATGGCGGCCCAGTTCGCGATGCAATCGGTTTGCGGCGGAACAAGGATTTCCCGGATCCGGGCGAGCGCTTGTTCGTACCGTCCCTTTCTCGCATCGAGTTCAGCCAGATAATAGCGGGCGATCCCGTAGTCGGGATCCGCCCGCAGGGCCCGTTCGTAAAGGCGCGCGGCCTCTTCGTCGCTCCCGCCCAGCAAACCGGGCATCTCGGTGAGGTACTGGGCTTTTGCCACAAGAGCAGGGGCGTAATTCGGGTCGATCTCCAATGTCCGGTCCAGTTCCTGACGGATCTTCCGGAACTTCCAGACCGACTGGAGGGCGCCCCGCTCCTGGGCGAGAGCGCCCATGTTGGCCAGGTAATAAAAATGCCCCTCCTTGCCGGCCGGGAAAACTTCGACTGCTCGCTTTCCGTATTCCATGCCCTTCTCCCAAAGGGCTTCTTTCTTGGCCTTTTCCTGTTCTCCGAGGGTCAAACCGTAAATCTGGTGCATCTCCGCGAGCTTCCACAAGATCGCGTACTCCGTGGGCTTCAAGCCCAAGGCTTGCTCGTAACATCGGATCGCCTCGTCGAGGCGGCCCGGAGCGAGATGATGGGTGCAGTAGAGTTCGTCCCCTTTGCGGAGCAGGTCTTCCAGTTGCCCCTCCTCTGCCCCGACTGGATCCAAGAGAACAAGCAGCAAGCCAAAGACAGCCGGGACCAACCAGAGAATCAGCTTTTGTCGGATCGAGCGCTTCATGAGCCTGACTTCGATAGGGTGTACAGGGTGCGATACAGCTCGAAGCTTTCAGGGGGGATTTCGACCGGCAGACCCACGGATCGCGCCAGCAGGTAAATCCGGGCCGCCTCCTCTACAAGCTCGGCTGTGTGAAACGCTTTCTCGAGATCCGCTCCCACGCTCACAGTCCCGTGGTTGGCCAGAAGGACCGCGGCGCGGTCCTCGAGGGCGGCGCAGGCGTTTTCCGCAAGCTCTCTGGACGCGGAAAGGGCGTACTGGGCCACGGCCACGGGCCCCCCGATATAGGTTACGAGTTCGTCCAGAAAAGGCGGGATCGGCATTCGCAGGGCCGCCAGGGCGGTTGCGTGGGGCGAGTGGGTGTGGATAACGGCTTTCACGTCAGGCCTCGCAGTGTAAATCCTGCTGTGGAGAAGGAACTCGCTCGATGGAGCGCGGCGTCCCTCAACCACGGTGCCGTCGAGTTCCGCGACCACGGTATCCTCGGCTTCCATGTCGGCGTAAGGCAGGCTGCTGGGGGTGATCACGAATCGGCTTGTGCCCTCGATTCGTGCGCTCACGTTGCCGGCCGTACCCACGACCATGCCGCGGTCGGCCATCTTCTTGGCAGCCTCCACGACCCGTCGCCTGATTTCGTTGTAGGTCTCCACCTGTCTCCTCCAAGTCGACCCTTGGCCGGCCAGCACGATCCAGATCGGAACCCCTTGGAACCCGCTATTACGCATATCATGGAAGGCCGGGGCGAGACAAACGCGAGGACGTTCTCCGGGCAGGTTTGCGGTTTCGTCCTTCTGATTTCAGGGGTTGCCGCCGCCCTTTTCAAAGACGGACGCGACGGAGCGCGTCCCTCCAGGGGATCGCCGATGGAGGGCCACGGTCCCTCGTGGCCGACCGATGGAGGGCCATGCTCTGTCATGGCCGGTTCTTCTTTGCGCGCCATGCCACGGAAAGCGCGAGGCCCAAAGACGGACGCGACGGAGCGCGTCCTTTCTCTTCCGTTGCTGGGGCTCTCCTCTGCGGGCGCCAACCAACGGGGCTGCCCTTATGCTTTCAGGGACGGATCAAGAACCTTGACCGGACTCTTAAAGGTCCCTTATAGTCCCGGGCAGAACTGAGAGTGGCCGCGGGTTTCGCGCTCGAGAAAGCGGAGGTGCGAACATGAATGGAAAGATTCCCAGCGGCAAAAGACTGAGGCCGTTTTCGCTCCTTCTTTTGGTGTTTTCGGCTGTAGGGGTTTTTGCTTTTGGCTGCGGCGGCGACGGTTCCGGAAATCCCTCAGACGGCGACACGCCGAGTTGGACCGGCGACCCGGTGGTGAAGACCCGGTACGGCGCGGTTTGCGGGTACGAGGACAAGTCCGAAACATGGTCCTGGAAAGCGATTCCTTTCGCCGCCCCGCCCGTAGGCGAACTCCGCTGGAAGGCCCCCCGAGATCCCGAGCCCTGGGAGGGCGTGCGGGAGAACAATGTCTTTTGCTCTCCATGCACCCAGTATGCTCCTGTGGGCGACTTGATCTTGGGAAGCGAGGATTGCCTCTACCTCAACGTCTGGAGGCCCCGCACGGCCGAGCGGAAACTTCCTGTGTACTTTTGGATCCACGGTGGCGGCAACAGCATCGGAAGCGCAGGGTCGAATGATTACAACGGAGCCAACCTGGCGCACAGGTCCAATGTCGTGGTGGTTACGACCCAATACAGGCTCGGGCCCCTGGGGTGGTTCACCCATCCCGCGATTCGAGACCAAGGGGTCGGAGTCTCGGAGGACGACTCGGGCAACTACGGCACTTTGGACATTCTCCATGCCCTGAAGTGGGTGCGCGACAATATCGAGGCCTTTGGAGGCGACCCCCGCGAGGTGATGATCGCCGGAGAGTCAGCGGGTGCGATAAACGTTTTTTCCCTGTTGATCTCCCCGCGGGCCGAGGGCCTTTTTCACCGAGCCCTTGCCGAAAGTGGAATCCCTCGCGCGAGTACGATCGAGGAGGGCGAACAAGCGGCCCGAGAACTCATCAAAGGCCTTTTGGTTCGAGACGGGCTCGCTGCGGATCTGGACCAGGCAGCTGCTGTTCTGGACGGAATGCAGCCGGAGGAGATCGAAACGTACCTGAGATCCAAGAGTTCAAGAGATTTGTTGGCGCCCTACAAGCCTTCTCTCGGAGGCATGCTCGAGTTCAGCAAATTCCCGAACGTCTTTCTCGACGGCCTCGTGATTCCTGAAGGCGGGTACGATGCCTTGGATGAAGGTTCATACCCGAACAAGGTTCCGGTCATGGTGGGCAGCAACAAGGAGGAACTCAAGCTCTTTCTGTTCCTGGACCCCACCTTCCAGGGTCGAGACGATCTCTATCAGGTCGTGGCGTCTTACGGCAGTGATGGCTGGAAGGCTGCCGGAGTCGACGACATGGCCAGGAGGCTCAGGGCGAACAGCGATCAGCCTGCGGTGTACGCCTATCAGTTTCTCTGGGGAGCGGGCGGCGACACGGGCCAGAGCCAGATCCCGGATCCTTGGGGGTTCCGCTTGGGGTGCTTCCACGCCCTGGAGATTCCCTTCTTTTTCGGAAACGACTCGGTCTTGGAGGTGTTTCAACTCCTTGTCTTCAACGACCAGAACCGGCCGGGCCGGGAGGTTCTCACCTCGGCCATGATGGCCTATGCCGCTGAGTTCCTCCGCACCGGGAACCCGAATCCGCCGGGCTCTGGGCTTCCGGAGTGGCTTCCCTGGTCCAACGATCCGGGTGGGCCAAAGTGCATCCTGTTCGACGTGACGCCCGACCAGTCCCTGGATGTGGCCATGTCCAATGGGGAGCTCACCCTGGAGGGCGTGCAGGAGAGCATGGCCGCAGAGGTCCCGGAGCCTCTTTACTCTGAGGCGGCCGAATACCTTGAGTCGTTCCTGTCCAGGCTGTTTTCGGAGTAGTCGGAACGGGGCGGCCCCTCGTGCAGGGTATCCCCGGGCCAGCGGGCCTTTTGGCCGCGCACGTCCTCCTCCCACGAACAGCATGGCGGCCCGTTCGTTGCAAGCCGCAAACTTGGTGCGTGAAGGGAGGCCTGCGTTCAGCTTCAGCTCCGACGGGCGAAACAAGTTCGGTTTCGCCGAACCGATCCCCATGCCAGCGACAGGTAAAGGGCACAGAGTATCCACA